>Ga0315899_10000843_pt1 | contig 36308 bp, 40 predicted proteins | sample LakEriMetagenome_2_FD_203518 | JGI IMG/M metagenome (GOLD analysis project Ga0315899, IMG submission 203518) | Freshwater fungal communities from buoy surface, Lake Erie, Ohio, United States - Buoy 4 MA112 | ecosystem: Environmental > Aquatic > Freshwater > Lake | place: USA: Lake Erie, Ohio...
GTTGGCCTAGCGACGGCGGGCGAATTCGGTTAAAAATTCAGGCTCACGGGGTGTAGCGCAGTCTGGCTAGCGCATCTGGTTTGGGACCAGAGGGTCGTAGGTTCGAATCCTATCACCCCGACTTGATTGGACAGCAAGCCGTTCGGCCAAAAAATCGAACGGCTTAGTCTTTGTCAGCACTAGACTTACGTCGCTCAGGGTGCGGTTCAAACAAAGCAAATTCAAGATTTCTCTTTTTTGCATGTTGTTTGAACAAAGCCACAAATCTCCTACGTTTTGGCTCCAATCGAAGAGTTTTAGCCCCAACTCGCTGTTGACGTGCTCCAACGCAACCACCTTCTCGTACGACTCCTCTACCCCCTTTAAGTCGCTCTTGAGCTGGTTCGATTTCGCCGAATAAGTGTCCTGGTCGAGCGTCCCGGCGAGGTAAGCATCCAGCAATCGTTGTTGCATATTGGCCAATTCCGTCTTGCGCTTATTGAGCTGGGTCAGTTGCCGTTTCTTCGATTCGGCAATGTCGGCAAACGCCTCGTGGATCGACTGTCGGAACCAACCCGCGATCTCGGGTGTCGGAAACCTTAGCGCGTGGAGATCTTTGATGATGGCCATCTCAAGGTCGCACTCACGCCACCGGATCTTGGGATGATCCGGTCCGGGCTTGTTGTTGGCACATCGGTAGTAGACGTGCTCGTTTTGACCTCCCCCTTTTAGCTTGCGTACGATCTTTTCTCCGGTGATCGCCTGACCGCAGTACGCGCAGCTGATAAGTCCGCCCGAATAGGCGAGACTCGGATTTCCCGTCCTGCGGTTCTTGCCATGCATGATGTCACGGCACATATCGAAAAGGCTTCGGTCTATGAAGGTCTTGTATTTTCCCTTATGCATCTGCCCACGCCGGTAGATCTCTCCAATGTAGAACCGGTTTCGCAGGATATGGGCAATCGATGTCCGACCGAATCTGGCTTGATGGTCTCTGTAGACGTAACCTTCTTCAACTAGCTTGTCAGCCACCGAATCGATGGTGTAATTGCCAGTGGCATAGAGCTCAAATATGCGTAAAACCGTCCTGGATCGCTCTGGATGCGGCTGGACGGGTTCGTTGCGATCTGGAACGTTCATATAGCCGTAGGGTGCTAAACCTGTGGGCCAACCCTGTCGGACTTTCTCATCGATCCCCTTGAGGACCTCGTTCCGCAAGTTATCGCTGTAGTATTGGGCGACGGCGGCCATGACGTTGAACGATAACGCGCCGGCAGCTCCGGGCCCAAACTGGTTGTCCACAAATGCCAGATGCACCCCGCACTGATCCTCCAATTCTTGCATCCGCACCGCATCTCGCATATTTCGGCAGATACGATCGAGCTTGTGGCTGACGATCGCTGCAATCTTTTGCTTCCTGGCGTTGGAACGCACCCAGCGGTACATCTCGTTAAAGACAAGACGCTCGGCACCTCTTTTGGCCGACTCTGCAACGATGAATTCACGGATACAAGTCCATCCGGAGCGTTCCACTTTCTCTCTGGTGGCACGCAACTGAGCGTCGATCGAATAACCTTCGCGCTGTTCCCGCGAGGAAACTCTTGCCCAAATCACTACGTTCATCTCTCTATCCTTTCTGAACTTCCATCAATACTTCCGCAAGCCGCTTCACGTTGGAAAGGATCTCGACCGCTTCGCTGTCGGAAACCTCGCGTCCGTAAGCTTTGCTCCAGACCCGTTTGGTTTCCTCGAGAAATTCGATCGTTATCCAAGCATTCCTAGCGAAGAACTCTTCGACTCGCTCGTCGGACACAGGAGGCTCGGTTTTGGTGAAAAGTCCAGGGGTTCTGCGGTTATTTGGCACGATTTACCAATCCTTCCAGATCAATGTGAGTTGCAGGAATCGGAGCCTAGGCCGACCTCGATGAATCGCTCGCGAATCGCATCGATGTGCTTTCGCACGGTGTGCCAGGACATGTTCAAACTCTGAGCGATCTCGTTGATCGATTGCCCCTGAGCCAGCGCATCGCAGATCCGCTGCGAGACCTCGCACAACGTCGATCGAGCGGCAGTCACGTCGGCCAACATGCTGATCTGCGACTCGATATCGCTACCGCTTGTGTTGCCGGCTAGATCATTGGGGATGTTCTCACTTCCGGTGACATGCTCGGCATAGCGTGTCTTGGTTCGCTTGTAGTTCCGAAGCTGCCTGTCAATGATGGCTGTGATGGCCGTCTGGCTCGATGCTCCGTTGGATCGCTCGGGATCGAACTGGAAATCCATGAGCACCATGAGGATCTGCTGCTGCGCGTCCTCGATGTCTTGCCTGCGCAATCCCATGCGGCGAGCACGCGATGCGATCCACTTACAGATGGTCTTGTTGGTCGGTCGTTTGAATGCTGAGTCAGACATGATGCGTTCCAATGGCCTACGTGTGTGTCTTTAACGCGTGGCTATTGTTCGCAAATTACAGGGTCATGTCTGTAGAGTCAGACATAGAGTCTCAGACTCATATTGCTCGGCTGGATCAAACTCAGATTCAATCCATTGCACTGAGATTCTATACATCGCACTGAGATTCAATCCATTGAGCAATGACCCTGCAAATTACAGGGTCATCGGCAAATGTCATTTATTGCCCAAGCGCGCGAAGTTGAGGGTCGAGCGGCAAATAATTATATGGAGGCCTTTCGCTTCCAAACTCGAAAACGCAGCGTTTTGCGAATTCGGGTTTCTTGGCCGACGGCAGTAAGCAGGTGGGATGGCGTATCGCAGCAAACTTTTCTCGATCGGACTCCCTGTGCCCATCTGCTTACTGACTTCTTTCACCCCTGGTTTTGTTCTTGTAAGGAAAACGTGTATGAGTTTATTACAACAAGTGCAGCGTGGTAGATCCCATCTGCCACCTCGAATGCTAGTCTACGGCACCGAAGGGGTCGGCAAGAGCAGCCTGGCTGCCGCAACCCCCAAACCGATCTTCATCCAGACCGAAGATGGCCTGGGCGAGATCGATTGCGACAAGTTTCCGCTGGCCAAATCCCTCGAGGACGTGGTCGCGGCGCTCACAGAGCTGGAAACCCAAGCTCACGACTACCAGACCGTGGCGATCGATTCGCTCGATTGGCTCGAACGCCTGATCTGGGATGCGGTATGCCGGCGTGAGACGGTCAATTCGATCGAGAAAGTCGGCGGCGGATACGGCAAGGGCTACACGCTAGCCTTGGACTACTGGCGTCGATTGATCGACAAGCTCGGTAATCTCCATCGCGATCGCGGCATGATGGTTTTTCTGATCGCTCATGCCAAGGTCGAGAAGTTCGAGGATCCGGAAGCGCCGGCCTACGATCGCTACTCACCCCGTCTGCACAAACACGCTAGCGCCATCATCACCGAATGGTGCGACGCGGTTCTTTTTGCCACCAAGCGTTTCATCACCCGCACCGAGGAGAGCAGTTTCGGTCGCCAAAGAGCGATCGCTGCCCCGGTTGGTGCTGCCGGAGGTGAACGCATCTTGAAAACCGTCGGAGGCCCATCGTGTGTGGCCAAGAACCGTTACCGGCTAGCACCGGAGATTCCATTGGCTTGGGATGCGATCGTTGGCGGCATCCTCGGCTCTACCAACGAAACTGCCAACACCGTTTCTGTTTCAGAAGGAGCTACTCACCTTGGCTAATCTCAACAACTTCAACGCAAATCAGGTGGAACCCACCTCGGATTTCGAACCGATCCCATCAGGCAAGTACCTGGCGGTGATCACCGAGTCGGAGCTCAAGCCGACGAAAGCTGGATCGGGCAGTTATTTGCAGCTGACCTTTCAGATCATCGATGGGGAATACAAAGGTCGATTCCTTTGGTCCCGACTCAACCTCTACAACTCGAATGCCACGGCTGTGAAGATCGCCCAAGCGGAGCTCTCGGCGATCTGCCGTGCCGTTGGGGTTCTTACGCCAAAGGACTCCGTCGAGCTGCATAACTTGCCACTTGAGATCAACGTCAAGTGCCGCAAGCGTGACGATGCGGACGAGATCACTAACGAGATTAAGTCCTACAAGAAGCAGGCGACGGCGACCGCACAGCCACAGCCGGCTAGTCAGATGACGGCTCCTTGGAGACGAGGATCGTGATCGAACTTGAACTGCCGTACCCGCCGTCAGTGAACCATTACTGGCGGCGGGTGGGAGCACGGACGCTCATCAGTCGCAAGGGTCGAATCTTCCGACAAAAGGTCGTTTCGATCCTTGCGGCCCGCGGCGTTTGCCCACTCGATGGCGACTTGGAAGTCCTCGTCGAACTCTATCCCCCGGACCGTCGTCGCCGGGACGTGGACAACACACTCAAAGCTTTGCTCGATGCGCTTGGGCAAGGGAGTGCATACCACGACGACAGCCAAATCATCCACCTAGACACCTGGAAACGCGAACCAATCCCCGGAGGCATGGTTTTTGTACGCATCTCGATATGTAGGAGAGTGTAACGATGACAAAGAGTATCAAACGAATTGTATGCAGCGATTGTGGAACGAGTGTCTCTAGAAAACACCATGAGTGCCCTGAATGCGGCGCTTTGATGCCGGCGAGAAAACGCCGGGTGAGTCTACCGAGTGTCGATCCTGAATGCGATGGAGTCAGAGAGGCGCGGCGCAGCCTTGACTCTCGCCTTGGTGAAGGCTTTGGCATGATGATCGATGGCTTCGAATGGATCGATCAGGTCTTCAGCGATGACAACACGCTCGCTGGTCGCGATTCGTACGATGAGGAGTAGCGCCGTGCTTTTGCGTCCCTATCAACAAGCGGCAGTCGATGCGGTCTACGACCATCTGCGTCAGCGCGATGACAATCCTTGTGTGGTCATTCCAACAGCGGGGGGGAAAACTCCCTGTATGGCCACGATTTGCAAGGATGCCGTCACACTTTGGCAAGGTCGCGTTCTGGTACTGGCCCACGTCAAAGAGCTGCTGCAGCAAACCGCCGACAAGCTTACAGCAGTCTGCCCCGAGGTGGACTTCGGTATCTATTCGGCAGGCCTCAAGCGTCGCGACACCAACAATGCCGTCATCATCGCCGGTATTCAATCGGTATATAAGCGTGCTTGTGAGCTAGATCGGTTCGATCTGATCATTATCGATGAGGCGCACCTTATTAGTCCTGATGGTGAGGGAATGTACCAGCAATTCCTTGCCGATGCCAAGAAGGTCAACCCGCACCTCCGCATCATTGGGTTTACAGCCACGCCGTTTCGGCTCAAGGACGGTGAGATCTGTGCCCCTGAAAACATCCTCAACACGATTTGTTACGAGGTTGGAATCAAGGAACTGATCCGAGATGGTTTTTTGTGTCCGCTTATCTCTAAGTCTGGCAAAGAGCAAATCGACTTTGGATCGCTGCACATTCGCGCTGGCGAATTCGTGGCCGACGAGGTCGAAGCTCTCATGGATAGCGAATCGCTGGTTGAATCCGTGTGTCGCGAGATCGTCGAGTACTCGGCCGACCGCAAAGCCGTGCTGATTTTCTCGAGCGGTGTTCGACATGGCAACCACATCGTCGATACCCTTCGAGACAAACACGGCATCGAGTGCGGATTCGTCACTGGCGAAACCTCCTCGGAGGATCGGGACCGATTGCTCTCGCGATTCCGCAGTGGCCAATTGAAATACCTGTGCAACGTCAACGTGCTGACCACCGGCTTCGATGCACCCAACATCGATTGCGTGGCCCTGGTACGTCCGACGTCTTCACCAGGTCTTTTTTACCAAGCTGTCGGGAGAGGCTTCAGGCTTCATCCGAGCAAACAGAACTGTTTAGTCCTCGACTTTGGTGGCAATGTTCTTAGGCACGGGCCGGTCGATTGCCTGCGGATCAAACCTGCAGGGAGCCAATCGACTGGAGAGGCACCTGCCAAGCAATGTCCCAAGTGCAACGCACTCATCGCGATGGGGTACGCGAATTGCCCGGAGTGCGGTTTTACCTTTCCCCCACCCGAAAAACAGACCCACGAAGCCCAAGCGACCCAAGCACCGATCCTATCTGGCCAAGTCACCAACACACACTACCAAGTCACCGACACACATTACTACAGCCATCTCAAACGTGGGGCCGCCGACGATGCACCTAGATCGATGCGAGTCGATTACATCGTTGGTTTCCGCACGCACAAGTCCGAATGGGTTTGCTTCGAACACTCAGGCTACGCACGGCAACGTGCGATCTCTTGGTGGAAACAGCGATCCCTGGATCCGGTTCCATCTACCACCGACGAAGCACTAGCTCGAATCGAAGGGGGGGCCGTTGCGCAAACCCTTGCGATCGTTGTTCGCAGCGTCTCGGGGGAAGAGTACGACCGGATCGTCGAGTATGAGCTCGGGCCGATGCCCGCACCGCTCGAGGATTTTACTACACAGACTGAATTTTTAGATGATGAGGTACCATTTTGAACGCTTCCATGAATTCCGATAATTTGCTCGAGTCCGCTTTGGCTTACCGCAACTGTGGTCTTTCTGTACTGCCGGCCAGACGGCTTGAGAAGCGACCCGACCTTGCAGGTTGGAAGGTCTATCAAACCGAGTTGCCTGAGGTCGATAAACTTCGAGAGTGGTTCTTTGATCCCAGGGATGCCATCTGCATCGTCACTGGACAGATCAGTGGCAACCTCGAGATGCTAGATTTCGACCGAGGCGGTGACCGGTTCGATGCCTGGCGGTTGAAAATCCCCCCCAAGCTTTTTGCTAGATTGGTTATCGAGACGAGCCAGTCCGGAGGCAAGCATGTCATCTACCGTTGCGCCGAACCGGTCAATGGAAATATGAAGCTTGTCATGGGGTTCCGTGATGGTGCTCTAGTTACGCTTATCGAGACTCGAGGTGAAGGTGGTCTTTTCCTTTGTGCTCCCACGCTTGGGTATTCGATCGAGCAAGGTGGATTGACCGAAATCCCAACTCTCGCCGCCAGCGAGCGAGAGTTGCTACTCGAGACTGCCTGGGGGCTAAATGAGTACCTGCCGGCTGCCGAGTCTCCAATCGATTCCCAGTTCGTGCCTGAAAACCGGCCTGGAGACGATTTCAATAATCGAGGCGATGTCAGAGCACTCCTGATTAAGCATGGTTGGGTGCTTGCCAAAAAAAGTGAAAGCGAGCTTTGGCGAAGACCCGGTAAATCTCATGGTTGGTCAGCATCATTGAAGGACAAGTCATTCTATGTCTTCAGTGCAAACGCTACGCCCTTTGAGCCCAATCGCGCTTATAGTCCCTTTGCAGTCTACACATGGCTTGAGCACAACGGTGATTTCGAAGCCGCAGCCAGGACCCTTCGGCTTTTGGGATACGGCAAAGATGAAGTCAATCTGATCTCTTTCTACGAAGCCGACCATCCCGAACTCGAGGAAGAGAATTGCCGGATACAGTTACCCCCGGACCCAGGCATCATGCCAACGGAGTTGATGCGTGTCCCCGGGTTTGTCTCCGAGGTTATGGATTTGTGTCTTGAAACCGCTCCGTACCCAAATCACGTCATGGCATTTTCGGGGGCGCTTGCTCTGCAAGCCTTCCTCGCCGGGCGGAAGGTTCGTGACCCTGGTGATAATAGGACCAATCTATATCTGCTCGGCCTTGCCCACTCGGCAGCCGGCAAGGATTGGCCACGGAAGCTCAACACTCGAATCCTCTTTGAGATCGGAGCGGCAGCTTCTCTCGGCGAGCGGTTCTCAAGCGGAGAGGGGATCCAAGACGCTCTCCACACCTGTCCGAGCATGCTATTCCAAACCGATGAGATCGATGGGATGCTCCAGTCGATGAGTAAGTCGAAGGACGGCAGACATGAGAACCTCATGTCAACATTGCTCACGATGTATTCGACTGCTAATTCGGTCTACCCGATGCGGCGTAAGGCCGGCAAGGAGACACCGGGCTCTATTGACCAACCCTGCCTGGTCATCTACGGAACTGCCATTCCGAACCATTACTACGAGGCTCTCTCCGAGAGGATGCTCACCAACGGGTTCTTTGCCCGAATGATCATCCTCGAATGTACCGAGCGGGGTAATGGTCAGGAACCAAAGTTTCTCGACATACCGGATCGGATCATGACCACCGCACGTTGGTGGAACGATTTCATGCCTGGAACCGGAAACCTTCAAACCTGGCACCCCGTTCCCATTTGTGTTCCGCAGACGCAGCAAGCCATCGCGATGCTCGTTGAAGCTCGGATCGAATCCGAACGTGAGTATCGCAAGGCTGAAAGCCAAAACGATGCTGTGGGAACCACCGTTTGGGGTCGAGTCAACGAGCAGATCCGCAAGCTAGCGCTGCTTTATGCGATCAGTGAGAACCATATCAAGCCACTGATCGATGTTGAAGCAGTCGCATGGGCAACCCAGTTTGTGATGCATCAGACACGTAGGTCCTTATTCATGGCCAGAACCTATTGCACCGAAACAGAGTTTGCACAGCGATGCCAGAAAGTCCTCGACATGCTTCGAGCCTGGCAAAAGGAGTTCGGAGACGCATGGATGCCCTACAGGGACATCGTCCGGAAGTATCGTTGGAGTCGCAAGGAGCATGAAGATATTCGAAACGCTCTTAGCGATCAGGAACGCATCGACACCGACCAGCTAAAGTCCGGTGGCCGACCACGCCTTGTCTATCGGCTACGTCCAAAAGTCATCCGCATCTAGCGACGACAAAACCAATTAGTTGTTTGTTTCTTGTTTCCACCCAAAGGAGATTTTGATAATGCGTCGATGTGATCAATGCCGTTTTTTCCATGCCTACCCACCTGCCGACTCTCCGAACCGGATCTCTTTCTCAGGGGATCAGATTCGCGGGGGAGGCGAGTGCCGAAACAATCCGCCAGTGTTTTCGGACGAGCTTAATCCCATCGGAACCTTTCCGGTGGTATTCAGTGAATACTGGTGTGGGCGGTTCGAGCGCAGTGAGTCGGTTGAGAAAGGATAGGCCTGCCTACCCCGTGCTCCGCAACTAAACCGCTGGGTTATGATTCCAAAACACCCAGGATTTATACAAGCAGGCCGACGCTTCAAAACATCGGCCTGTTAGCGTTTCTACGCGGGATTTTCAAGGGTTTGCACGCGTTAGCCTAGTCTCAAACTCTCCCCTGTGCGATGTCTCTACCAACAGCGGCACGAACGGATCGCTGCCGTCCTTGCCTTGGACCTGGCTCGCGTTCTTGACCAAGGGTCCAAAATTTCCGCGAACTCTCGTGAGCCGAGCCTTGAGTTTCTCTCCGGATTGAGGCTCACTGTGTCTTAACCCGACTTCGGCGAGCCAGACAACGCCGACGGTTGGTCTATAACGGATTCCAGTTCTTACGCTTAGGAAACAATTCATGAAACCAACACGGAAAGTAAACGCCAAGAACCGCTGCGCGATCTACACACGAAAGTCCTGTGAAGAGGGACCTGAGCTGGAATTCAACTCGCTGCAAGCCCAGCGCGAATCAGCTGAGTCATTCATCGCTAGCCAGCAACAAGAAGGCTGGGAATGCTTGCCGGAGCATTACGACGATGGCGGTTTCTTGGGCGATAGCCTCGATCGCCCCGCTTTTAATCGACTCCTCGAAGACATCAAAAGCGGAAAGATCGATTGCGTGGTGGTCTACAAAGTCGATCGACTCAGCCGCTCCACCAGGGAATTATCTAGGATAATGGAAACGTTCGATGAATTCGGTGTTTGCTTCGTCTCGGTGAGAGACCACAACAATAGTTGAGAACCAAGGCGAGATACGACTCATCCACCGATCCACATTGGAAACCAATCGGCTACCAATGTGCTGTGAGATTGTTCAGGTCGTAATTAGCAAGATGTCGTATGGCCCTTTCTGCGAGCACGGGAAGCTAAACACAGTGCACCAAGTCCGAAGATTGCAATGGTGCTTGGTTCGGGAACTTCTCCTCCGGCTGATGACAGCCTAACAACACGAAATCCTACCGTTAGATTTTTGCCGGTAGGATCCACATCGTCATAACGTGCAGACGATGAAAGGTAGCTTGGTCCATCGAACCATGTACCACCTCGAATTCCTCGGATCGATAAACCGTTATTATTTAGGAGGTCGATCGAGCTTTCTTCCCATTCGCGTACGTTTCCGCCAAGCCCCATCACACCAAAAGGACTCAGGCCGCCAGCACTATCAATGACCGCAGGACCGTTGCCCCCGGGTTGGAAGTAAACCGATGTATTATCTGCAATCCCACCGGAAACAGCCGATGGAGTCAAGCCGTTTAAGCTTGGGTAGTCCGAATAGCTGTTTGTGACCGGGTTATAGTAAGCCGCCTTGTACCACTCGTTATCACTGGGTAAGGCAAATAGTGCTCGCTTGCTTCGATATGGATTTGTTGGGTCATAATCAAGTGGACTCGAAGCGGACCAAGTCGTGATGTTGTCGTTAACTCCTCCAGTGGTGAAATTGTACGCAGCAGTCCCTCCGCTTACTGTATTGAGCCAATTAACGAATCTAGCCGCCTCATTCCAAGACAATCCGGTCGCTGGTTGATTGGCTCCGTTTCCTCCATACGGTGTCATGTCAGCTAGCGTAAGGCCGAGTGAGTTCGCGGTGCCAAATGCTGAATTGTACTTGGTGATCATGTCTCGGCTGACCTCGAACTTGCCGATCCCAAAGACGTAACCAACACGCCCTGCCGCGTTGGGGGTGGCTGAAGGTCTTGTGTCTGCCAGGTTATTTGTTGCACCGATAGTAACGAAGTCGATGCTAAACTGCGTGGCACCCGAGCTGAAGTTCACAACTGCACCGTTGCTTGCGGCAAGCAACGTAAGCAGCGCGGTGGCGAAAAATGAACAACGAACGATAAAAGTCTTCATGTGTATGTCCAATCAATGGTGGTCTACCTCCATGAAAAAACAACAACTGACTCCTTTCGGCTGCGAAGTGAAGATTTTCATAATAGCAGAATCCCATGTTGGAAATCGCACTAGCCAAAGCCTAAGGGCTAGCCGTTTTGTGGATTTTTCATCCATCCCCTGGTGTCGGCTTACGACCCTTTTTAGACCGGACTGAAGAATTCTTGATCGATACCTCAATCGAGCCTGATTGCTATTCATCACGGTTTTTTTTTGGATCGAGTTCTTGGCCTACCTGAGCTGATTGTTTACTCAGAAGGTAGCTGGTTGGGTTTGCAGACAAAAAATGCTAATATACTTTCAAAGTGAAACATGCTTTGATGATTGAATCCCCAAGCTGGTGTCGCTTCCTCTCAGGGCGAGATGTAGCACGATGCCCCCTCAACCCGCTACCGAATCCAGCGTTATTCCAAATCCAATACATGATGACCAACCATCCAAACCCCATCGACGACGATTCCGAGAAGACCAAGGCGTTCGAGCCGAGCACAGCCGATGATGCAACGCTCTTGCCTCGTGCAGATTCAGCGCCACGCGATGAGTACGCTACACTTGATCAAAGCCAAAGTGGGCAGGCAGTCGAGGCACCATCTCGCCCCCAATCGATCAAGTATTTCGGTGACTATGAGATCCTAAGTGAGATCGCTCGCGGTGGGATGGGTGTGGTCTACAAGGCCAGGCAATCAAAGCTCAATCGCATCGTTGCCGTTAAGATGATCCTCTCGGGCGAACTGGCGTCCCAGGAAGCGATCTCACGATTCTTTACCGAGGCTCAAGCCGCAGCGACACTTGATCATCCTGGGATCGTGCCCGTCTATGAAATTGGAGAGCATGAAGGCAAGCACTATTTCACGATGGGCTACATCGAGGGAAAGAGTCTTGCCGAGAAGGTTAACCAAGGGCCACTCCCACCCAAAGAAGCTGCCGAGATGACGCGTAAGATCGCCGAAGCGATCGCTTATGCGCACAACAAAGGGGTCATCCATCGCGATTTGAAACCCGCGAATGTTCTCTTGGATGCAAACGGCGAGCCCAAGGTGAGCGATTTTGGGCTAGCGCGCAAGATCGAGCAAGACAGTGGGCTAACGCGAACTGGGGCGGTGATGGGCACGCCTAGTTACATGCCACCTGAGCAAGCCGCTGGCAAAACAAGCCAAGTGGGACCGTTGTCGGATGTCTATTCGCTCGGAGCAATACTCTACTGTTTGCTTACTGGTAGGCCACCATTCCAGGCGGCCAATCCGCTCGACACGATGATGCAGGTGATTGAGAAGGAGCCTGTATCGGTGCAGACTCTCAATTCAGGGGTGCCCAAGGATCTAGAAACCATATGCCACAAGTGCTTGCAGAAGGATCCAGCGAAGCGATATGGATCGGCGCAGGAGTTTGCGGATGATCTACAGCGCTGGCTTAAAGGTGAACCGATTCAAGCGAGAGCGGTGTCGAGTAGCGAGAGAATGTGGAGGTGGGTTAAACGTAATCCTGTCGTATCGGGCTCGATCGCGGCAGCCATGTCAGCCGTGATTCTAGGATCAATCGCTTCGCTGTGGTTCGGGATCGAGGCGAATCGTTCTCGATTCGTTGCCGACCAAAAAACAGCGGAAGTCTTAGCAGAGAAAGCGAATGTTGAAAAACAGAAACAAATTGCGGAAACCGCCGAAGTAAATGCAAGGATTGAATCCGAGCATACGCGAGAGGCGTTAGAGATATCTGAGTTGTCGCGTGCACGATCGAATAATTTTTTATCTAGTGCTCTCTTTATTCAAAATCGCGCAGAAGAAGCTTGGTGGATCCTACAAAACATCCCCCCTAAATACCGAAATCTCGAATGGTTTCTCTCGATTAAGGAATGCGAGGGTGGAGACGTTACCTTGCACGGTCATTGTGATCGAGTAACGTGTGTTGCGATGAGTCCTGATGGTAGTCAAGTTGTGTCCGGAAGTTGGGATTCCACCCTTAAGCTTTGGAATGCTGTTTCGGGAGAACAACTCAAAACATTCGTCGGGCATACAGACGGAATAACCAGCGTTGCCTTCACCTCGGATGGAACGCGAATTGTGTCAGGTAGCCTTGATAATTCTATCAAAATATGGGATCCGCAGACTGGGCAGGAGACGAGAACGCTTACGGGACATAATGACAGTGTTACAAGTGTCGCTTTCAGTTCGGATGGTGAACGAATCATCTCTGGAAGCAGAGATACCACTATTAAAGTTTGGAATTTTTCATCCGGAAAAGAGGAACGAACGCTTGCAGGCCATCTCAATACTGTTTCTTGTGTTGCGTTTAGTCCAGACGGAGCAACCGTTGCCTCAGGCAGTTGGGATAATACGATAAAACTTTGGAATTCCAGGACGGGCCAACAGCTCAAAACTTTTACCGGACAGTCTCATCAGAACTGCGTAGCTTTTAGTCCAGATGGGATGCAAATCATATCCGCAAGCGATGACAATTGCGTTAGGCTTTTTGATACAAGCTCTGGGGATGAGATTATCGTCCTAACAGGTCACACCGATAGTGTACTCAGTGTTGCTTTCAGTCCCGATGGTACTCAAATCATTTCAGGCGGTGCTGACAGTACGCTCAAGCTTTGGGATCCTAAATCAGGATTAGAAAAAAGAACACTTAAAGGAAGATTTCGACATGTTACAAGTGTAACTTTTAGTCCCGATGGTACAAGAATCGTATCTGCGAACGACGCTCAAACCATAAAGTTTTGGGATTCTACAACGGGTATGGATCTGAACACGCTAACAGAGCACACTAGCCCTGTACTGCGCCTTTCAACAAGTCGGGATGGCCAAAGGCTTATCTCGGGTAGCGAGGACGGGGTTCTTCTTCTATGGGACATTACGACTGGAGAGTTGATTCAAAGATTGAATGGCCATAAAAATGCAATAACGAGTGTTGCCTTTAGTCCGGACTGTAAACGGATAGTGTCCGGAAGTACAGATGGAACGATAAAAATATGGGATGCTTCTTCTGGTGAATTAACGAGAACCTTCTATAGCGACACGGATTCTGTATCTCGAGTTGTATTTTCGCCAGATGGTGAATTTATCATTTCCATTGAAGGAAATACTGTCAGGACACGGGAATCAATTACGGGTCAATTAATCAAGACATTTGACAAAGACCTTCAATATCTAACATGCCTGGCTATTAAACCGAACAGCTTGCAAATCTTGATCGCCACTAATGATCCAATGCTAATGCTTTTGGATGCCGATTCAGGCCAAGAACTCAATTCCTATTCACATCAAACCAAAGGCAGTATAACAGATATATCGATAAGTCCCGATTCCGCTACAGTTGCAATTACCCCACCACTTACGCTTCTTGAAGCAGACTCTCTCAAAGAATTGAAAAGCTTTGCAAGCAACTCAAAAGCTATCTTAGCTTCCTGCGCAGTTTTCAGTCCTGATAGCACAAGACTCGTCTCTGGTGGGTTCGATAATCACTTGATATTTTGGAACACGGCAGAGAATGATGAACTGAAACTAGTCAACGGCCATCGCGGTAGGGTCAACGCCGTAGTCTTCACTCCCGATGGGAGTCAGTTGTTTTCAGGGAGCATCGACCATACCATCATCCGTTGGGATACATCAAAAAACGAGGAGCTAAAATTACTTACTGGACACAATGGTAAAGTGTCTCATGTTGGGTTTAATTTTGACGGAACACGTGTCATTTCAGCGGGATGGGACGAGGCTGTAAAGCTTTGGGATGCTGCATCGGGAAAAGAGCTTAGGACGTTTCGCATACCGAGAAATGAACGAGCTTCAAATATCTTTTTTAGTCCGGACGGCAAATTTGTATCGGCGGAATATGGGTACGATAAAATGGTTTGGGATGTGGAAACTGGAGCCCAGGTGGATAACGCGCCTACAACCATGGAAGCCACTTTAAAAAACCATTCCGCCGATGGAAGATATCTAGCAATCAGTATCGGTAATAATGTCGCGCTCGTGGATCTAGAATACGCCAAATCCCCTCGCGAGCAAGCTCGCAGGAAGCGCTCAGCTCGGCTAAAGCCGCACTGGCACCAAGAGCAGGCAGTTGCGGCGGAGTCCCGTGAAGACTGGTATGCAGCGACTTTTCATCGCGCCTGGGCCGTGAGAGGGAAACCAGACTCAATCCAAGACCGGAAATCGCTGCAGTCGAGCCTTGCCAAGCTTACGGCTAAATCCCCATCCCTCGCCAAGCAATTTGAAAAATTGTTATCAGCTGACTAACGATGTGAAACGGTGTATACTACAAATCAGCTTATGCACGAACGATCATTCCGTCTGAGAGGCTTACTTACCAAGCCAGCCGGCCGCCACGATCGGTTTGTGTGATTGAGCCGGCCCCTATAATGAGCGGTTGTAATCATGGGCTTGCCGGCGGCGATTTACCTGTGGTCGTAATCGACTTGGGCTCATCGATTTTTGGGACAAAATCGTTTTCTCGATTTGGCGATTTCTTTGGGACAAAAGACACAGTACAAAAATCAAAAAGTACCATTATCCCAGTGAAAGCTATGGTTTTCTTTTCATTGTTTCTCCCATGGGGTCGCGCCCTATAGAGTATATATAAATATATATATATCTTTCATACATATATACATACACATCACACACGCACACACACGTACGTGTGCGTGCGTGCGACCCCTCCTTCAATTTGTTTTTTATGGTCAGAACTTTCCCGTCTTGGTTGCCCTCGCTACGAGCAACAATACAGCTTGCGATTCGGAAGGACTGTCAATCGATTACCGCTCAGGCATCGCAAAGATGGATCAATACGTCCACCACCTGACTAAGGTATCGATCAAAGCCCCGCATTCGCTTCAAGACGCGCGCAGGCTGTAGGTTTGCGCAAACCTGCGATCGGCGATGTGCGCTCGATAGCGAAGCGACTAGACGCCTTAAAAGCGAAATCGCGTTTCTATGCTTTAATCGCAAAGCAGGAATAATCGCTTTGCAAAAAAACATCTGTTGCTAGCACTTGAAAACGTTTCTGCATTGGAATAAATTACACCCACGGAACGACTGTTCGCTTATGCGAACTGCCGCAAAATCCGTAATGGCGGAATTTACGCCATCGGATAGGTACTTCCGGCGGATTTTGCGTCCTTGAGGCCCGTGGGAACAGTCGCCATATTAGACACAGTTTGTTTTGTGGGTGGGAAAATCAGTTCCACCAACAAAAACACAAGCAAAATACACAAACCAAGCCACCGACCCAACCTAGCTAAACACCGACCCAAACACCCATCGACCGACCCCCTTTCCGTTTCGCATCTCCCTTGGAAAGGTCAGTCCATGATCATCGAAGTTTGGTCTCTCGATCGCGTTAAACCCTACCCCAACAACCCTCGCGTCAACGATGATGCAGTCGATGCCGTAGCTGCATCCATCCGCGAATTCGGATTTCGACAACCCATCGTCGTCGACAACGATGGTGTGATCATCTGCGGGCACACTCGCTTTAAAGCAGCTCAGAAACTAGGGCTCAACGAAGCCCCCGTGACGGTTGCCAAAGATCTATCCCCAGAACAGATCAAGGCCTACCGGATCGCCGACAACAAAACCGCAGAGCTTGCCGATTGGAATTACGACCTGCTCCCAATCGAGCTGGGCGACCTGCAAACCAACGGCTTCGATTTGTCGCTCTTGGGATTCGATTCCGATGAGCTGCTCAAGCTACTCAAAACCGACGTCGAAGAAGGTCTTACCGATCCCGATGATGTGCCGGCACCTCCGGACGCTGCCGTGACCCAACCTGGTGATCTTTGGATCTTGGGTAACCACCGACTGCTCTGCGGGGATTCCTCGAAACCCGAGGATCTCGATCGACTCCTGGGTGGTAAAACAATCCAACTGGTCAACACAGACCCGCCCTACAACGTGAAGGTGGAACCGCGATCGAACAACGCGATCGCAGCCGGCCTATCGTCGTTCTCGAACGATACCGCTTCTCAAAAGCTCAAAGGTGGCCAAGGGAACGCTGCCTCGTTTGGCATCGACCACGAGACCGGCAAACCCAAGCATCCGCCCACGCACAAGAAGCTCCGTGCTAAGGATCGTCCCCTGGCCAACGACTTTGTGAGCGATCAGGAGTTCGATCGACTGCTCGATGCGTGGTTTGGGAACATCGCTCGGGTGCTCGACCCAGGTCGTGGTTTTTACATCTGGGGTGGGTACGCCAACTGCGGCAACTATCCCCCGTTCCTCAAGAAGCATGCTTTGTATTTCAGCCAAGCGATCATCTGGGACAAGATGCATCCGGTGCTTACCCGTAAAGACTTCATGGGAGCCCATGAATGGTGCCAACCACCAGATACGATGGTTCAAACCGCGGGGGGAACGAGTACGCTGGGCCAAATGCGTGACGACGACCGCGTGGTTAGTTTTTATTCGCACAGCTCAGCGATCGTCGGCTTGCGAGATGGCTACCGAGTCAAAGTCGGCCGGCGGCCTTACGGAGGAAAGCTCTATGGGATAACAACCCCGACGAAGCAATCTTGGGGTACCGATGGTCACATCTGGACGGTACGCATGACCGCAGATTACGCATCGCGATGGTGCGTGTATTTGATGCGTCGTGGCACTTGGTGGCGAGTGGGCATGACCAAGATGCGAACCACCTGGGGCTTTGGCGTAAAGGGGCGATTGCTTCATGAGCTTGGGGATGAGGCCTGGATTCTCTCGCTGCATGACTCGGCTGCGGAGGCTCGGATGCAAGAACAGCTGGTGTCGATTCAATTCGGGATTCCTCAGACATGCTGGGTCACGAATCGAAACTCGACGCACAGGCAAAGTGATCACATAAGGGACTTTTACGCTCAACTTGATGCGGTTGCTCAGGAGATCGCTGCTTGCAACGTTCTTGCACACTTCAATCGAAACCGAAAGTATCCGTTTGTCGAGACCAACGATACCAGAGTAAAGTTTGGAGCAAGGCAGTCGATCCAAGTGCGTTCGTGCAATCTTCTTCCTGGCAGCATGGAAATTCCAACCCCAACGCGAGGTCAAAGTGTGGCGTGGACTCCGATCCGGGCCGTTGATGTTCAGGGCTACTCTGGTGAGGTTGTCTCCTTGGGAGTCGATACGCATGAGCACTACATTGCCGACGGACTTGTCACCCATAATTGCTTTTATGGGTGGCTTGAAGGGGCTGCCCACGTGTACCTCGGGCCCAACAACGCTACGGACCTGTGGCAGATCAAAAAGGTTAACCCGCAGTCGATGGTCCATCTGACTGAAAAGCCCGTCGAGCTGGCGGTCCGTGCGATGCAGTACTCGTCGCGACCAGGAGAGAACGTGCTGGATCTGTTTGGTGGTAGCGGATCGACCTTGATCGCTGCCCAGCAGACTGGTCGGCATGCGTTCCTCATGGAGCTCGACCCGCTCTATGCCGACGTCATCGTCGATCGGTACCAGCGGTTCACTGGCAAGCCGGCGATCCTAGAGCGGACGGGGACCTCCCCCATTCCGATGCGTGCGGCCGACGCGAAGTAGCGTCACATCTTGTGGCAATGCCACTGGCCGTCTTGGAAGACATAGAGGTAGTTCGCATCGCAGTTGCGAGCGAACTCCATGAGCGACCGATGGTCGCAAACATGCTTTGGGGGTCGAGCCCGAGCCAAGTACTCGGGTCCCCCTGTGCTAGAAGTTAAACTTCGCAGTTCTCCCCCGGCGACCAGCGCAGCGACATTCTCGATGGAGGTAAATCGTTGATTGAGAATCACTCCAGCATGTTCTGGGTAGCCATCGTAATGCAGGTAGGTTGCTTGAAAGCTCCCGTCACCTTGTGCGTATGCGATTGTTGCTCGTGTTGCCATGGTTATGCCTCTCTCAAGTTAGGTTGCATCGGGACTAAGGATCTCGATAAGGTCGTCGGGCAGCGAGAGCATCAAGCGCCGGCCGTTGTCCCAATCGACCACGACCTGTGTCCAGCGATGGTGCGGATGGATCGCACAGACGGTACCAAGCGCGCCGGGTGGGATCGGATCGGGATCTTCGGGCATGTGGATCAGTCGGATCCGATCTCCGACTTTGGGTGCATCGATCATGGTTGCGGTTCCTTTCGTTTAGAGAATCTTTCCGAGGAGGCTTTTCTTCATCGCTTCGATCGCTTCGCAGGCCAGGAGGTGTTCGGTAAGAAGCGGGCCGGCAGTCTGTGGTTGTTGTGCGTCGGCGATCTCGAGGAGTTCTGCCAAGGCGTGGATCCCTTCGATCGCTTTGTAGTAGGACTCGCGGATCTCTTGGGCTTGGTGTGGGTCCATCGTGCGGAAGGCGTCGCGAAGAATATTCTCGTTGGCTTTTTTGTCTGCGGTGGTCATCGTCATCTCTCCGTGTTTGCGTTGGGGTTTTCGTTTGGCGTTCACACACAGTTCGCATGCTTTGGTGGGAACATCAAGCCGATGTGGAAAGTAATTTTTTGGATTCTCGAAGAATGTTTTCGAGCCCAACAAACGCCACCGTTTGGCACCGGTCGCGTCGCTTCGGATGTTGGGGTAACTAGGCCATCCAACGAGAAAACGCCCACACGTCCAAACCGTGGGGCGTTGTCGCCAAATCGACCCGTCCTAGCGCTTGAGCCAATTCCGAATCGTCTTGAGTTCGTATCGGCCCAAACCAGAAACCGCATAGTCCTGACCGTTGTGCCCTCGGGCGATCAATCGATCACCTCGGCGCTCGACATACTCGACCGTGGTATCGAGCGATGGGTCATCCTCGGATTGGATCAGGTACGAATGATCGGATTCGGGGTAAACCCGCTGGCCATCGGCAAGGTCGCTCACCAAATGGATCTGTCCGATGTGCATGCTAGTGCTCCGTGGTCGTGGTGGTTTGGTCGCGGTTGGGTAGTGGTGGATCGAGCTCTTCGGCAATCGAGAGCAGAATCTCGGCAAGTTGGTTGGCGTAGATGCAAGCCACCTTGCCCGACTCAAAAGCTTCTTCGAGTCGCAGCGCAACCTTTCGCATCGCATCTGCGACTCGGTAGTTTGGATCGGTGCTCACTGGGGTACCTCGGCGTTAGCGGCTACGAACCGGCCCCGTTCGGTCTTTACGAACTTCGAGCCTTGGCCCTTGCTAAGGTCTCTGAGGATCGCGCTGTAGAGAGTCGCGTGCGGGGTTTTTCCACCGGGGCTTGTCCAGTAACCCTTGCTGGTCATCGCCTCAATCATCTGCTGGACGTTGAGGGGTTCGGTCGCTTCGCACAGAACCTTGTGAGCGGCAGCCAGAGCACTCAGGCGTTTGGGTTCTTGGCCCTCGGCCTTCTTCGCGACCCGCTTGGGTTTGATCGGTACCACATCCGGGGTTACATCGGCGGGTTGTTCTACCGGCGATTCGCTTTGCGTTTTCGCGGTCGATTTGATTTTGCCGACCTCGCCCTGCAATCGCTGCGCGGTTTGGATCACGATCTTTTTTCCGGTAGCAAGATTGGTGGCGAACCAACCACCGCTGGGTTTCTCGCTATCGATCTGAACCTCGACCTTCTTGCCGGTGACATTCGCGTAGTACTTGCCACCGATCTTGACCTCTGCCTTCTTCATTCGTCTCTCTCCCGTATTGGAATCGTGGTTAGCTGCCATCGTCAGGCCGCTCGCACTACCGAGCGACGATCCCGATCGCGTCGGGATTTCGGCTTAGGATCCCCAGACCAGGTCGGCCAACCCGCATCCGAGGAAGTCGACCACCACCTGAATCTCGGTGGTCGCTGCGGGTATATCCAACCCGCGGTCGAAGTTGAAAAGGGTCTTCTTGGTTTGGATGTCTTGAATCCAGAGCTTCGAAATCTTGGTGCGTCCGAGTTCGTAGTCTTCGCTCTCTGCGTGCTCGGCGAAGACCAGGGCTTCGAAGCGAACCGCGTTGTTGATCTTGCCTCGTACCCAAGCACCTCCGCTGGAGGTTCGCTTTTCGATCTTGGTGATCACCAGGTCGAGGTCCGTTACGTCAATCTTTTCGTTGGCCATGTTTGTTTCTCCGTGTTGGAAAGGGTGGTGCTTCGTTTGGCGTTAACACACATGAGCCATGCGGTTTGCCGCACAGCAAGCAGGATTCGCATTCATTTCAAAAAATGTTTTCAGGTTTCCAAAACATGGGGTAACACTTGCCCATTTCCGGGCGAGCCTCGTGAAACATCGAGCTATTTAGTTGTTGCGGGCCACATCCCAAGCGCGCTTGGTCCCGTACCCGAGCTGCTGGCCTTCGACGATGAAGAGAACCGAGTCCTCGGACACATCGTCGCTGTCGTCGTCATCATCCCCGTCCTCGTCGTCTTGGTAGTCATTGATCTCGGCCCCCGATGCCAAGCCGTAGATCGAGTTCTCGAAGGGCCAGTTCTGCTGGGTCATCAACCGGACCTCGGCATCGCCACCGATCTCATCGCGGTATTCTTCGAGGCGTGCGATCAATTCATCGATTGTCATGTTTGTCTCTCCCGTATTGGTACAAATGGATGTCTGTTGGGCGTTGTCATTAATCAGCCATGCCGATCAAGTGATTGCAAGCCAATCAGGTTCGAATTTAGGGATGATTCAAAGAAAGGTTCCCCATGCCAACAAACCAACGACGTTTGCATGTGTCACGCATTGCAGCATGCTTGGGGTATTACTAAGCCATATCGAAGAAAGACGTTTTGTGGGGCACCGGTGCGATATGTTTGGAAGAATCGTGCCAGTAATGGACAACACCGCCTCTGCTCAGGCGGTGTCGTAGAGGTGTGTTTGGATCTAAGCCGCTTGGTCGTATTTCTTGGCCATCTCAAGGAGCTTGTTCTTGATCGTTTTCCATTCGCGTGCGGTCTCGCCGGTGATCTCACCGAAGATCTTGTTGCGAAGCTCACCCTTGTACCAACCTTTGGTCCATCCGAGCCGGTAGAAGAGTCGGTTAAGTTCCGTTTCGCCCAGGCCGGCCCCGGGTCGATCCCAGCAACTCTTGGTTCCATCTTTCTTGGCGTAGTCCCAATCGGCGCATCGTTTGGTGTTCATCGCGAGCTCTGCCAACCCCAGGACCATCATCAGGTATCCGACCACCTTGGTCTTGTTGAGCGTTCCGGCGAAAGCCCGGAATTCGATTCGGTTCTTACCCGCTGCCAGGTGGGTGAGGTTCAGCAGGTGGTAGCGATCCGCTTCGCATCGGTTCTTGGCGGCATCTTTGTCACCGTATTGTTTGATCCGTTTGGTGTAGACCGTTTGTTCTCGCCGGCGTGTTCCGGTGCTTGCGAAAATCGCTTTTTCGTGGTTGCCGACCAGGGAAATCAATCTGGCCAAGGCCGCTGCGTCGCCATTCCATTCGATCGTTATGTGCAATCCGCAGCTTGCGTTAACTCGTGCGCCGTGCTCGTTGATCTTGTCGATCGCGTCTTCGATCTGTTTGAGGCCTTCGTATCCCTTGAGCTTGGGGCTTACGAATTCGCATCCCTTGCGGTTGGGTGTTTCTGGTTTGATACTCGCGTCGCGTTCTGCTCGCCATCCGGTTGGCAACCAAGGTACTTGGTGTCCGTGGTGGTAGGGTCCGATCGGTGTGGTGTCGCTGTTTGGCAGGGTGGTCTCGAATTCGATTCCGAAAGCAATCTCGTTAGCGTTCATCTGCGTCTCTCCGTTTGGGTTGGGTTGGTCTGTAGTTTGCAATCGCCATTGCGTTTGCGTGTGACACATTCAGCCCTGCGGTTCGAAACACATCCAGCCGATAAAGCATGCTTTTCGCAGTCTTTTTGCATGTTTTCCGGTGTCCCCACAAACGCCACGGTTGGGCCCGTGTGGGGTGCAAAACACATGTGCCCAAGGGGCCGAACATCGAAACAAGTCGCACCGGTGGGGCACGTTTTGGCCACGGTGCGAAACGTCTATGAAGGGAGCCTGGCATGAGTAACGGAAAGAGTCCGATCGATCCGAATCGATTGACCGTCGAACAAGCGTCGAAACTCCTCTCCGCAGCGGCCAAGATCCGCATTCCCGAGGAGCAGATCGCAGAAGACCTTGAATTGGGTGCGCCCCAAAACAAGGATGGCACGATCAGCTTGGTCGCCTACGCAGCCTGGATGCTCAAGGAGATGTCTCGTGGCGAGTGATCCAAGAAAGCTAAAGCCGAGCGAGCTATGCCGACTTCTGAACTCAACACCGATCGGCGAGGTCCTCTCCGATCGACAACTCCATCGTCATCGGATGCGAGCCGGCAATCGCATCGGCGATGGCAAGCATGTCGATCTACTTCGGTACATCGCGTGGCTTGTGCAAGAAAAGCATGCACCACGCAAAGAGAGCGATGGCGATCCGTATGAGCGGATGAAAGAAAATGCGCGCGCTCGAAATGCAGCGATGGCCCTTGCTGGTCGCGATATCGGCGAGCTACCTGCGATCGTCGATCCGGATCGCAAGGCACGAGCCAAGACCGACTTTCGATTCTTCTGCGAAGCCTACTTCCCGCAAACATTCCATTTGCCATGGTCTCCGGATCACTTAAAGGTCATCGGTCGGATCGAGCAAGCCGTTCTTCGAGGTGGACTGTTCTCGATGGCAATGCCTCGCGGTAGTGGCAAAACCAGCGTCTGCGAATGCGCTTGCATTTGGGCGGTGCTCAATGGTCATAGGGAGTTCGTCTGTCTCATTGGTAGCGATGAAGGCCATGCATGCGATATGCTCGAATCGATCAAGACCGAGCTTGATGGTAACGATCTGCTCTTGGCCGACTATCCTGAGGTGGTGTTTCCGATCCAAGCCCTCGATGGGATCGCCAACCGCTGCAATGGACAACTCTACAAAGGAGAGCGAACTCACATCGGCTGGACAGCCAAAGAGGTAGTGCTACCGACGATCGAAGGTAGTCCAGCCTCGGGTGCGATCATCAAGGTTGCTGGTATCACCGGTCGGATTCGAGGAATGAAGTACAAACGGGCCGACGGTAAATCTGCTCGGCCCACTTTGGTTGTGATCGATGATCCTCAGACGGACGAGTCGGCAAGGTCGCTTTCCCAGTGCGCGACACGAGAGAGTATTCTCGCCGGCGCGATTCTTGGTCTGGCCGGTCCGGGCAAAAAAATCTCCGGGATCATGCCCTGCACGGTCATTAGGCCTGGGGACATGGCCGACAACATACTCTCCCGGGATCGCCATCCGGAGTGGAACGGGGAGAGAACCAAAATGGTTTATTCGTTCCCAATTAACGAGAAACTATGGCAACGCTACAGCGAGATCAGAGCCGAGAGTCTCCGTAACCGTGGGGACATCGAACTGGCGACGGCATTCTACGAGGAGAACCGTGAGGACATGGACCTCGATGCCGTGGTCGCCTGGCCCGAGCGATTCAACTACGACGAGCGTTCTGCGATCCAACATGCGATGAACCTTAAGCTTCAAGACGAAGCAGCGTTCTTTGCAGAATACCAAAATGAACCATTGCCAGAGATCGATGCCCAAGATGATGAACTTACCGCAGAGCAGATCTCCGGAAAATTCAATCGGATGCAGCGCGGCGAGATCCCCATCGGTGTCAATCACCTGACGATGTTCGTTGACGTTCAAGCAACCTTGCTCTTCTACGTGGTGGCCGCCTGGGAATCGGACTTCACCGGATACATTGTTGACTATGGAACCTACCCCGACCAGCAGCGTCCATACTTTACACTTCGGGATGCTCGATCCTCTCTTGCTAGCGTTTCAGACTCGGTAGGCCTCGAAGGCGCGATTTACGCCGGCCTTGAGTCGCTGATCAATAAACAGATTTCGCGCGAATGGCAGCGAGACGATGGCGCTGCGATTCGGATCGAACGCTGTTTGATCGATGCCAACTGGGGATTATCAACCGATGTGATCTACCAGTTTTCCCGACAATCGCTTCACGCGGGAATCGTGATGCCAAGCCACGGTCGGTTTGTTGGAGCATCAAGCCAACCATTTTCCGAGTACAAACGCCGGCCCGGGGATCGCGTTGGTCACAACTGGCGAGTCCCTAATGTTCATGGAAAACGAGCAGTTCGTCACGTGGTGTTCGACACCAATTACTGGAAATCCTTCATTATGGCTCGCCTTGGTGTCTCCCTCGGTGATCGCGGAGCCCTGTCCCTATTCGGAGACACGTCCGAAACCCACAGACTCTTTGCCGAACATCTGACGGCCGAATACAGGATTAAAACCGAGGGGCGCGGTCGTAGTGTCGACGAATGGAAATCGCGCCCCGAGCGAGGAGACAACCACTGGTTTGATTGCGTGGTCGGCTGTGCTGTGGCTGCATCCATGCAGGGTGCATCCTTGAAGGAATTCTATGAGGTATCAAGTCAGAAAAAGTCTCGTGTAAGTTTCGCGGAAATCCAAAAGAAGAGGAATCGAAATGAAAAAGGCTGATAGGACTCGCGGGATCGTATGCAGCAAGTGTGGACATGAGACCCTTGAGGTCAAATACACTCGCAAGCGCGAAGCGAAAATCATGCGCATGCGGCAGTGTCCTAAGTGCAAACACCGTTTCCTGACACTTGAGAAAGTGGTCTTCGATACCGAGCCAAGGTCCATTGCAAACCGACCTAGCGAAAATTTATCCCCAACAAATTGATTGAGATTCAGAAGTCACGTTCCACTAATGGAACGACCTTTACCAAGCCCCCTATTTATCTCTATGCAGCGGTTTGGTTGCTGCTAAAACTTGCAAAGTCGAGCCAATCGACCGCGACCCAACCAAACACCGACCCACCCACCGACCAACCGACCCATTCTCACCCGGTTGCATCACTCTTTCGTGGGGGCTGTCCGCCATGGCAGACATTGAAGAATCCATTCGCACCAATGCGGAGGGTCCTGCCAAGGCCTCAGGCGACGCCGGAAGTGTTGAGCAACACAAACTGACCGACCAAATCGAAGCCGATCGCTACCTAGCCTCAAAACAAGCTGCGAAATCGAAGCGTCGTGGCTTGGTCTTCAACAAGATCGTACCACCGGGGGCCGAGTAACCGTGTTGAACTGGATTGCCAATTGGTTTTCACCGAGAGTTGTGCGGGGGCGCGAGCCAACTGTTCAACCTATAAAGCAGGCCGTACGCGCACGCTACGACGCTGCGGTGACAACCGACGATAATCGACGCCATTGGGCCAGTGCCGATGGGCTATCGCCCAACGCATCCAATAGCGCCGAGGTTCGGCGGATCCTTAGGAACCGTGCTCGGTATGAAACGGCCAACAACTCGTATGCTCGGGGGATAGTGCTGACCCTAGCGCATGACGTAGTGGGTACCGGCCCTCGCTTGCAGATGCTTACTGCCGACTCCGAAGCGAACCGTCGCATCGAGCATGCCTTCATGATGTGGGCAAAGGCCGTAAACCTTGCAGAGAAACTCCGCACGATGCGGATGGCACGCGCCACGGATGGCGAGGCATTTGCAGTCTTGGTGAACAACCCTCGGCTGAGTACGGAGGTTCAACTCGACCTTCGACTCATCGAGGCCGACCAGGTCACGACGCCCGATCTCGACAGACTCTCAACGAGTGCTGTCGATGGGATCGTATTTGATGCTGCCGGCAATCCTATTGAGTACCACATCCTTCGGAATCACCCAGGGGATGGATACTACTGGGGCAGAAGCGACTACGAGCAGATCCCTTCATCGTCGGTTGTCCATTGGTACCGTGTCGATCGACCAGGGCAGACGCGAGGCATCCCTGACATCATGCCGGCGCTACCGCTCTTTGCGCAGTTGCGAAGATTCACTTTAGCGGTTCTTGCTGCCGCTGAGACTGCAGCCGACTTTGCAGGGATCCTCTATACCGATGCACCTGCGAATGGGGAAGCCGACGCAGCAGAACCATTCGAACCTATCGAGCTTGAGAAGCGTGCATTGGTCACCATGCCAGGTGGATGGAAGATGGCTCAAATGCAGGCCGAACAGCCATCGACGTCATATAGGGAGTTTAAGCAAGAACTCTTAAACGAAATTGCGCGATGCTTAAGCATGCCTCAAAATATCTCTATGTGCAATAGTTCGCAATACAACTATGCATCAGGTCGCTTAGATCATCAGACATATTTTAAGGCGATCCGCGTAGATCAGTCGCATCTAGAGCGAGTGGTCTTGGATCGCATCCTTTCTGCATGGCTCGATGAAGCAGCACTTGTACCTGATTTGCTACCGGCAGGTCTAGGTCCATTTGCCCAATGGCCACATCAATGGTTCTGGGATGGCCATGAGCACGTCGATCCTGCCAAAGAAGCCAACGCACAAGCCACTCGGCTAGCAAGCCACACCACCACCTTGGCTGACGAGTATGCCAAGCGAGGTCAAGACTGGGAAGTTCAGCTTCGCCAGCGTGCTAGAGAGATCGCACTTATGTCTGAGCTTGGTTTAACTGCCGAGCAAGTTTCTCAAACTCCAATTCAGGATCCACAAGATGTCCAAGACGATGAAGTCCCCATCGGCGATTAAGGCCGAAGAGAATCGCAACCAACTGAGGTTAAGTGCAACGGCAGTGATCGATGTCGATGCATCGGCTGACGGTACATCAAGCGGTGTGCTCCCGCGCTTTCGGATGGTCGCATATACCGGTGGTCAAATGCGAGTCGCCGGATGGCGACACCCTGTGATCATCGACCTTGCTGGTCTTTCGATCCCATCGCAAGCGAGACCGATTCGATTCGGACACGATCCTCTTTCGGGTGTAGGTCATACCGATTCGATCCGAGTCGAGGCCGGCCAGCTTGTAGCCACCGGTGTGGTCTCGCGTGATACACCCGCTGCTCGTGAAGTGGTCGTCAGTTCAAAGAACGGATTTCCATGGCAGGCAAGCGTGGGGACTGGTGTGGATGAGTTTGAGTTCGTCAAGGAAGGCCAAAAGGTCACCGTCAACGGCAACCAATACAACGGTCCAGTGAACGTGATTCGAAGGTCCTCGCTTGGTGAAATCAGTTTCGTAGACCTTGGTGCCGACGGAGCCACCAGCGCGAGTGTCGCAGCTCAGGCATCAGCAACCTTTGGAGAAACCGAGATGGATCAGAGTCAAACTTCAAATCAAGACGACCAAGCCCCAGCTCCAACGACTCCGGTTGCTCCGGATCCAGTACCGGTCTTGGTTCCCCCGAATCCGGTTCCAGTCGAGCCGGTCACGAATCCTCCTGAGGGGATTAGCGAAGTCGAAGCCATGAGGGCGGCCCATGCTGCGGAACTCGAACGAATTGCTGGTATCCGAGCGATTTACAACGGAGTGCTTCCGCTAGTAGAAGCCCAAGCAATCCGCGAAGGATGGAACCTTGAGAAAGCTGAACTCATGAAGATCCGAATGATGCGACCCGAAGTTCCTGCGATCCATGTGCCGCAGAATACGATCAGCGCAAGCGTTCTGGAGGCTGCGTGCTTTATGAGTGCAGGTCTGATGAATTTCGAAGAGCATGTCCAAGAGCAATCCTTGGAAATCGCTGCTCGCAAATTCAAGGGAGGGATCGGTCTGCAAGAACTGTTGCTCGAGGCTGCTTGGGCCAACGGTTACACCGGGCGGACCTTCCGAGATCACCGCGAAGTGATGCGAGCAGCATTCGGAAATCGAGTGGAAGCTAGCTCGGTCAGTAATGTGGACATCGGTGGGATCCTCGCCAATGTTGCAAATAAGTTCCTGCTCGAAGGCTTCTTCACCGTCGAGCGAACCTGGAGAAACATTTGCGCGATTCGGAATGTTGTCGACTTCAAAACCGTGACCAGCTATCGACTGATCGGAAAGGATCAGTACGAGCTAGTGGCCCCTGGTGGTGAGATCAAGCATGGCAACCTTGGAAACGAAAGCTTCACCAACAGGGCTGATACCTACGGGTTGATGCTCGGTGTGGATCGCCGCGATTTCATCAATGATGACTTGGGAGCGATTACGACCGTGCCAAGGAAGCTTGGCCGGGGATCTGGCTTGAAGATCAACGATATATTCTGGACCACGTTCATGAATAACTCAGCATTCTTCGTTGCTGGAAACAAGAACTTCATCTCCGGTGCTGATACGGTTCTCACGATCGATGGGCTCACCAAGGCCGAAGTAGCCTATTACGACTTGGTGGATGCCGATGGTAAACCGATCGGCACCATGCCAACGATTTTGTTGGTCCCAACGGCTCTTTCGGCCATTGGCACCCAGCTCTACAAGTCGCTGGAGATGCGTGACAACACGGCAAGCGCAAGGATGCCTATCAATAATCCTCACGCAGGTAAGTTCCGTGTCGAGGTAAGTCGTTACCTCGGCAATTCAAACTACACCGGCAACTCGACCAAAGCTTGGTACTTGCTGTCGGATCCCAACGATCTTCCGCTGATCGAAGTTGCTTTCCTCAACGGCCAAGAAGCCCCAACGATTGAAACCGCTACGGCTGATTTCAATGTTCTTGGGGTACAGATGCGTGGCTACCACGACTTCGGTGTGGCTTTGCAAGACCCAAGAGCTGCAATCAAGAGCAAGGGTGAAGTGTAGTCGGCACTTTACTCATCTGTTTATTCGTCCAACTAAGTCAATCAGGAGAAACAGTCCATGCCTCAGGCAACCTTTATTCAGGATGGTAAGTACATCGACCACACTCCGGTATCTGCTCTGCAATCCGGGGAAGTGGTCGTCCAGGGTGATCTTGTCGGTGTGACGGTGCGCCCACTGGCTGCTGGTGAACTCGGTTCGCTGGCAGTCGACGGTGTTTTTGATTTCAACAAAAACACTGGTGTGGCGTTTACCGTCGGCACCATCTTGTATTGGGACGATACCAACAACGTCGTGACTGCCACGGCGACGGGTAACAAATCGATCGGCAAGGTGGTTAGGGCTGCAGCATCTGCAGATACGACCGTTCGGATGCGGATCAGTCAGTGACCTAGCGGTCGCTGCGTTGCTTTTTTCTGTTTTGCTTACGAGTACATTCCAAGGAGCCGTTATGAAAACGTATTCTTTAGCAAGCATGATTTGCATGCTTTTGTGTTTTGCATCGGTGCTTCATGGCCAAGACAGGGTATGCCCTGATGGGAAATGCCCAGCTGTGCAGTATTCAGGAACCGGATCGATCGTTCTGGATCCATTCACCGAAGAGTTCGCGATTGTAAGGAATCAGGCACGATCCAGAGCTCTGGCGGCATCAACGGATCGGTTTGATCAGGTCATCCGAGCAACCGTTCGAGTGACGGTAAGCAATGTCTGTGGAAGTGGCACCATCGTTGGTCGAACTTCCGAGGGCAATGCGATCGTACTTACCAACGCCCATGTGGCCGGTACAACGCGTGGCAGGATAGTTAACGTCGAGCGCTGGAATGCCAACGGTGTTTCGGAGCGGAGTACAGCAGCGATCATTGCGTCGGGATACGGTAAAGGGACCAGCGTGGATTTTGCACTACTCAAGTGCAATCTCGCGTTTGCAAAAGACGTCGATCCAATCCCCATCGCTGATCGCTACCCTAACACCGACTCGCTAATCACTACCTTCGGCTGTCCAAGATGCGAGTGGCCTAGTCTGCAGGTGCTGCGGCTAAACCGCAAAGAAGGCCAGCTTCTTTCCTGGAAACCCGAAGCGATAGGTGGCCGAAGCGGTTCGAGCATCGTCGATTACAGTGACGATGGCCCCCGAGTGGTTGGACTCCTTACATGGGCCGGTGGTGGCGAAGGCCTGGGCCAATCGACACCGTTCCTACTTAGCGCGATGCGAGGAAAACTTCCAGCGACACTCGAGGGACTCCCAGCGGGTGCTCGCGAGGTGAGTTGCCAGATCGAAGATAACCAGGAGATCGTCCAGGTTCCATCGACGATCTACGGAGAACCGATGCAGGTACCGCTAGGCTTTCTGGCCAAATCCGACACCCAAGAAGACTTGATCGATTCGATTGTGGATCGTCCAAGACTCAGGCCATCACCCCGTGAACCCGAAGACTCAGGGATCATCACCGATCGATTGCGGATCGGCCCACAGTGGACTCCGGGGGGGCTGATCGCCACTTCGGCAGGTTCGAGCATCGCCATTTTGCTTGGGTTGCAATACGGAATTCCGCTTGTGCTCCAGGCGATCCGCAACGCCAGAAAGCAACGTGGCAATGCGGTTCTCGATGACGAGCAGTTCAAAAAGCTCATGGAGCAGTACCAAAACCTGCTGAAGCTTTTGGAACAAAACAATCAGCCACCTACCAATCAGCCGCCCACCATTAAGTCCTAGGTGAAGCGATGCCAGACCTACTTCGCATGGGCCAAGCATGGCTTGCAAGCAAGCTCAAATCGCATGCATCAAGCACCGTGGTTTATGTGCGAGGTTCAAATCAAGTGAGCGTCCTGGCCACGATAGGTCGGACGCTGATGAAACTCGATGACGGTTACGGTGGAGTTCGGATGCAATGGACGGACCGTGATTTCCTCATCAACCCAGCCGATTTGGTTTTAGCTGGATCACTCATCACCCCTGAGCGTGGTGACACGATCCTCGAGACCGTTGGCACCAAAGTCTACAGCTATGAAGTCAACGCCCCAGGGGGAGAACCTGCCTGGCGATGGTCGGACCCTCATCGCAGCCTGTATCGAATCCACACCAAGGAAACTGGAATCGCATGATGCCCGCAAACATTGTCGCCATCGCAGATGCAATCACGGCAGAGCTAAACGGCAATGCGTTTAGTCAGCCATTTACTGCGCAGCGGCAGTATTTGCCCATCTACGACCTAAAGACCATGTCGGATTTGAAGGTGACGGTGGTTCCCAAAGGGCTTACAAGCTCTTCGCTAGATCGTTCGCGTGACAACTTTGATTACCAGATCGATGTCGGCATCCAAAAGAAAACCAAAAACCAGATTTCAACGATCGACGCTCTGATGCTCTTGGTTGAAGAAATCGGAGATTACTTTCGTGCACATCCGCTAGCAAGTTATCCAGGAGCTCGATTTATAAACGTCGAAAATACTCCGATTTACGCGCAGGACCATCTAGAAACGATGATGCAGTTTACTAGCGTCCTAACTCTTACCTATCGACTGGTGAGGTAAGCATGATCGACGTGAAAGTCACCACTAAAAAGTCATTCGACAAGGTGAAGAGCAAGGCTCAGCAAGGCAACTTCAAGAGCCTAGGCCATGCGGCGGCTTCGATTCGCTTGGTGGCTCGTCGCTCGATCAAACGTCGGCAGACTGCCTCGATGCCAGGGACACCTCCGAACACCCGTAAAGGTCAGCTTAAGAGAGCGATCGTCTATGCGATCGACAAGCAGCGGGGGGTCGCAACCATTGGTCCAGACATCTCGGTGGTCGGCACTGCCGGCAAAGCGCATGAGTTCGGGGGCAGGTTCCGCAAGGAACGATACCCCAAGCGACCCTTCATGGGACCAGCACTCGAGAAAGTCAAAGATCGATTACCCCCGATGTGGGCCAACAGCGTTCGTTAAGGAGTAACAAAATATGCCAGCCAAGCTTGGACTCGATGCAAAGCTCTATCGCAACACGGGGACTTATGCGGCACCCACCTGGGACATCATCGGCAACGTTAAGGATCTCACTTTGAATCTGGAAACCGGTGAGGCTGATGTTTCCACCCGCGCCAATAACGGTTGGCGAGCAACGGTAAGTACTCTTAAAGACGCCTCGCTTGAATTCGAGATGGTCTGGGATGCAGCAGACACGGACTTTACCGCGATCCGCGATGCATTTTTGAACAATACGACCATCGAGATCGCCGTCATGGATGGTCCCATCACCGGTACCGGGAGCAGCGGGTCGCAAGGACTCAGGGCCAGCTTCCGCATCGCAAGCTTCTCTCGCAATGAAGCCCTCGAGGAAGCGATCACTGTTTCGGTTACCGCAAAGCCAACCTATTCAGCCAATCCACCTACTTGGATGACCGTTGCCTAATTCATTGAAGACCTCTTGCACCTTGGAGTTTCGAAAATGCACAGCTTTGTGGATAACTCCCGACGAACTTGGGAAGTCGCGATCAACGTGTCGGCAGTCAAACGGATCCGTGGTCTGCTTGGGATCGACCTGTATTCGCTGGTCGACGACGGATTCAAGTCGCTCTCAAAACTCGTATCCGATCCGGTCACGCTTGCCGATGTGCTGTATTGCTTGTGCAAAGATCAAGCAGACAAACAATCGATCACCGACGAGGATTTCGGACGGGCTCTATCGGGTGATGCGATCACCCAAGCAGCCGATGCGTTCGTCGAGGAACTGATCGATTTTTTCCCCGATGCCCGCGCCAGAGCGAGCCTTCGCAAGGTGATCCAGGCGGGCAAAGCGGTCAGGGACAAAGTTGTAGCCCATGCGGAGAAGGTGATCGAGTCGATCGACACGCAAGCCGAAGCGCAGAAGTGGATAAGCTCGTCTGGCACCTCGCCGGAGTCCTCGGGATCGACCCAGGACCATTTAGCCTCCGAGAGCTAATCGCGATGGGAGAGGCGCGCAGCCAGATCCTCTGGAATCACACCTCCAGCGTTCTGGCGATGCTTGCCAACATCCATCGCGATACCAAACGCGCGAAAGTCTACCACCCATCGGATTTCAATCCGCACGCAAAGAAACGAATCCAACGTCGCACGATGGTTGGGATCCAGGCCCTGAAACACGTCTTCATCGATCGCCAAAGTGAGTTGCAATAGTCATGGCATCTAGTTCGAGCATCAAAGCCGGTGCAGCCTACATCGAGCTCTACACCAAAGACTCGCGTCTGGTGAAGGGGCTCAATGATGCCGCCAAGCGGCTTGATGCGTTTGGCAAGGGTCTCCAAGGGATCGGGACCAAGATGGCCATGCTCGGTGCGGGGATCGTTACCCCATTGGCCGGTGCTGCCAAGGTGTTTGCGGACATGGGGAGCGATATGGTCGACATGAGCCAGCGCACCGGCGTTTCGGTGGAAGCCTTGTCGGAACTGGGGTTTGCTGCCGAACAGTCCGGTGCTGACTTGGGGATTCTCGAAGGCTCCCTCAAAAAGATGCAAAAGATGCTCTTCGAAGCAGCATCCGGTTCGCAGTCTGCCCAAGAAACCCTCGCGTCGCTGGGACTCAGTGTAGCGCACCTTTCGAAACTATCGCCCGACGAGCAATTCAAGGCGATCGCCGATCGGATGTCGCAGATCACCGATCCGACATTAAAGACAGCAACCGCGATGGCGATCTTTGGAAAATCAGGCACACAGTTGCTACCCATGTTATCGAGCGGTGCACAAGGAATCGAAGAGCTTCAGCAACAAGCCCGCGATCTGGGGCTGACTATGGCAACCGAAGATGCCCAAGCGGCCGAAGCGTTCGGAGATCGCATCGATGTTCTATGGAAGGTTCTCAAGAAGACTGTGTTTACCATCGGATCGGCATTGGAGCCGGTCCTCTCGGCCATGATTGATTCGACCGTTCGGATCGTGGTAGCTACCAGCAATTGGATCAAAAATAACAAAAACCTGATCGTCAATGTCTTCAAAGTCGGCATGGCAATCGCAGCCGGTGGAGCAGCGATTGTCGCACTGGGTGCAGCTGCCACCGGACTCGGCACAGTCTTTAGTGCAGCAGCCACGGTACTCGTAGGTATTGGACAAGGAATCGCGCTCCTGGGAACCGCGATCGCAGCACTGCTTTCTCCAATTGGTCTTACCATCGCAGGCCTTGCAGCCTTGGTCGGCTACCTCGTCTATACCAGCGGTGCTGGTACGCAGGCAATGCAGTGGCTCGGGGAACGATTCAACGAACTCAAAGACACCGCATTGGCAGCATGGAAAGGGATCGGTGATGCTCTCGCAGCCGGTGACATCGCGCTGGCAGGCAAGATCCTTTGGCTCACGCTGAGAATGGAATGGCAGCGAGGGGTTGCGTTCCTGCAATCCAAATGGCTGGACTTCAAAGGGTTCTTCATCGGTATCTTCCAAAGCGCGGTCTACAGCGTCGCTGGTCTAATGACCGACGCGTGGGCTGGTCTGCAAACCGGATGGCTGGAAACCACGCACTTCATCGCCGATAGCTGGACGGTTCTTATTAGCCTTCTTCAAAAAGGCTGGAACCGATTTAGTGGATTCTTTCAACAGGTGTGGTCCCGTATTCAAGGTCTCTTTGGGGATACCAACGCCGAGGCTCAGATTGCCAAAATTAACGATGAGATTGCAAAGCAAGATGAGCTGATCAACAACTCCCAAAATCAAACGATCCTCGATCGCGAAAAGCAACGACAGAAAGCTCGCAACCAAATCGAGCAAGATCGACAAGGTGCGCAGTCGGCACTCTCGGATATGCAAGCCCAAGAACAATCTGCGCTGGCTGCTGCGAATCAGAAAGCTTTAGCCGACTCTGCTGCCGAGCTTGAGAAGGCCAAGGGGGAATGGAAAGCCGCTTTGGGTGAGGCAGCACAGAAACGTGCCGAAACCTCCCCTGGTTCACCGAGCAAATTCTCTTTGTCTGGGCTTGGCTTACCTGACATCGGCAGCATGGATCAAACGCTCGCCGAGACCAAGAAAAAAACGGATGTCGTGGGGACATTCAACCCTATTGCTGCCATGAACCTCGGATCCGATTCGCTGGGCGAGCGCACTGCTCGGGCTACCGAAGAGGTCGCGACCAACACCAAGAAACTTGTTCAGCAAGCCGACCGCGGTGGCTTGGTCTTTGGATAGGAGAAACCCAAATGGTCGAACCAGTAATAATCGAACGCTTCGATTCCAAAGAAGCGACCGAAAGCAAAGACAGTCCGACCCATGATCTGGTCTACATGATCATGAACACCGAGCAGTACTCTGTCGCCAAGAACCTCATGGCATCGGCGGTACCCGATAAAGTCGGTGACTTGTTCTTGGATGACTACCACATCGTCCACTTGGGCAACGGCGTTTGGGAAGGGACCGCTCATTATGTCAAATGGAAAAGCGAGTCGCAGTATTCGTTTGACACCGGAGGCGGCACCCAGCACGTTACCCAAAGCATCGCCAATGTGGGTAAGTATGCTGCCACTGGATTCACCGCGCCAGATTTCATGGGCGCGATTGGGGTAACCGATGATAGGGTCGAAGGTACCGACATCACGGTCCCGGTGTTCAATTTCACCGAGACCCACTACATTGAAAAAGCTCTTGTCACTGGTTCATACAAGCTCGCATTGTTCAACCTCACGGGCAAAGTCAACGGCTCAGGATTCAAAGGGTTTGCCAAAGGAGAAGTCCTGTTCCTCGGAGCAAGTGGATCGAAGCGTGGTCTGGACGATTGGGAGATCACGTTTCGATTCGCTGCCAGTCCCAACGTCGTGGGATTATCACTGGGAAGTATCACTGGAATATCCAAAGAGGGCTGGCAGTACCTTTGGGTTCGCTTCATTGATGACGAGGATCCCACGGCTAAGGCGCTAATCAAACGACCTGTCTCCGCATATGTCGAGCAAGTCTATTCCTACGGAGACTTCAGTAACCTTGGGATCGGAGTCTAATCGATGGGAGACAAGTTCCATAAGGTGATGCCGGGAGATCCTTTGAAGATTCCAGCAGAGGCGTGGAATGCTTTGGTGGATCTGTCCCAAGCACAAAAGAACCAGCAGCATGA
>Ga0315899_10000844_pt1 | contig 36215 bp, 34 predicted proteins | sample LakEriMetagenome_2_FD_203518 | JGI IMG/M metagenome (GOLD analysis project Ga0315899, IMG submission 203518) | Freshwater fungal communities from buoy surface, Lake Erie, Ohio, United States - Buoy 4 MA112 | ecosystem: Environmental > Aquatic > Freshwater > Lake | place: USA: Lake Erie, Ohio...
CTCTATATGCCAGAATCCTTACTCCTAGTTACTGGAATCTTTCCACCAGACTCTGGTGGCCCGGCGAAGTTCGCCATGGATTTTGGAAGTCGGCTTTCACAGAAAAACACATCAGTAACGGTTCTCACATATTCAGACACTATGAGTCCAATAGCAAGCGCTGGAAGAATTCAGGTTTATCGGATTCTTAGATCAAGATTTCTACCGTTTAGATATTTTCTGATGATCAGGGCTATTGGGCGCAATGTTTCTGCAAAAACCTCTGTCTTGGCCGTCGGAGCTTTCCTGGAGACTTATCTGGCTTCAAAAATCTATAGATTTAGCTACACGGTTAAAGTTCCCGGAGATATCGTTTGGGAACGAGCCCGGAATAACAAGATCACAAATCTGGGCATCGCAGAATTTCAACTACAAGAATTGAATTTAAAATATAAATTATTTAGAAGGCTTTATTCAGATAGTCTAAAGAGTGCAAGGAAGGTGATCGTTCCATCCCGCGGACTTTATAATCTTTGTCTTCAGTGGGGTGTACCGCAAGATAATCTTTGCTTGATTTACAACTCTGTAGCGCCACCCGAAGCATTCGGGATAGCTTCGGGTGAATATGAGTTTGATTTAGTTACGGTCTGCCGCCTTGCGCCATGGAAGGGAGTCGACGAACTTATTCAATATAGTGCGAACAGAGATCTCAGATTAGTGGTTGCAGGTGATGGGCCAGATAGAAGAAGGCTGGAAACCTTGGCTAAAACTTTGGGAGCAAAGGTGACATTTATGGGAGAAGTTTCAAGTCAATCTGTGAAAGAACTTCTAAGCAAGAGCAAAATTTTTGTATTGAACAGTTACTACGAAGGGCTCCCTCATGCACTCGTTGAAGCCCGAGTCGCTGGAATAATTTCTGTAGGTCGCGCTGGAACCGGGTCTGAGGAAGTAATAAATGATGATATCGATGGGTACTTAATTCGCCCAAATAGGCCGCTCGACATAACAATCGATTTGGCCATTGCTACGACCGCAAAATCAAACGAATTCGTTCAAAGAGCTAGAGATGACGCCGCTTCTCGTTTTAATGAATCTGTGAATTTTAATGAAATCTATAAAGTAATTCAAGGTAGCTGGTAAATGCGTAAAGTTATATTCTTACAATCTAAATTCCCTGAAGATGATTCAGAATTTATGTATTTGTTTAAAAGATGGGAAGAATACGGTGAAACGTTAGGCCAGTATTGTAAAGAAGCCGTAATTTGGCTCTTTTGTACAAACTTCCAACAAGGTCAAAGAGCTCAATTTTTGAAATCTCAAAACATAAAATTCTTAAGATCTGTTGAAAGTAATGTTAATACAAGAGCAAGAGTATTGGCGCTTAATCGTGAAATCTACCAAAGTTCATCTAGTTTCACATTGGTCTGTGGAGATAACCAGAAATCTTTACTGATCGCAATTTATCTAAAGTTAACAAATGGTTCCAAGGTTCGCGTACAGATTCAATTTCATGGCGATACATACTCCTTCCGATTTAACAGAGGTCTTCGTGGGCTGGTTCGGGTTTGCTTATCACGCATCGGAATTGTCTTTTCGGATTCAATAAGAATTGTCTCTAAATTTCAAATGGAAGAAATAAAGGCCTTCGCTCCAAAATCTCACCAAAAATTCGTACTAGCGCCAATTCCAATCGAATATTCAAGGGTTGCGGTTGCTCGCAGTGCCAAAACAATTGATCTCGCATTTATAGGCAGACTCCACAAGGAGCGTGGCATTACTGAGCTCGTGGACGTAATCACATTGATTAAAGAGGTTTCGCCAGAGATAAGGGTTGTCATCGCTGGTGATGGGCCTCTGCGAACTGAGATCGAGCAACAGTTGTCGGATTGGATAGAAAAGGGCGATCTCTTGATGCCGGGGTATTTAAGTGGTGAGCAAATTTTCGATCTTTATGCAAATACTAAGGTATTGATCTCAACTGCGCCTCAGGAAGGGTATGGCCTAACCCTCCGTGAAGCAGCATTGAGTAACGTACTTGTCGTCGCGAGGAATTCAAAGGGCGCTTTTGAGGCTCAAAGTACATACCCTGATCAAATTAAGACTTTTTCATCCCTGAGCGAAGCCGTCTCGCTGATTCAGGGTTCCCTTAATCATAATATTGATGCAGCACCAGATAAATTGGATGCGCAAAGACAAATAGACAAAGAGGGTTTGAGTAGGCTTGTACATTCGTGGCTTGATAATTAATAAGTTGAAGTAATCCACTCGTTCAAGAGTTCTTTAATTTCATCTTTCCGAGCCCAATTTATCGTATTTCTAACACCAGTTTCTAAATCGATTAATGGAATGGCTTTTGTTAAATCATTCAGTTTTGAAACATCTGCACACGTATAGCTTACGTCGTTGGGATTGCTCAAAGTTTCCAAAATTGAAGGGGTTGAGCCAAGTTGTTTACTTATCTCATCAATAAGGTCGTTTAATGAGTGAGGACGACCACCACCTATGTTTACAACATCAGAGAAACCGACCGGTCTCGTCAATAGCTCATTAGACAAACTCTGGATTGTTTCAGTTATATCATCCACGTAAGTAAAGTCTCTCTTCACTTCTCCACCACCAAATTTATTAAACTTAGAGCCGTTCAAAATAGAGTCGATTATCCTGAAGTAGGCCATATCCGGTCGTCCCCAAGGTCCGTAAACAGTAAAGAAACGCATACCTCTAGCGCGAGTATTGCTTCCTGTGATGAATGCCGGTGCGAGAATCTCATTCGCTAATTTTGTTGCTCCGTAAATACTTATTGGACGGATAGATAAATTATCTTCTTTATATACCGGTTCTGTTGAATTTCCGTAGACACTCGATGAGGAAGCGTATAAGAAATCTGATACAGATTCTTCAACAGCTGTTTGAAGTACGTTAGCAAATGCGACTAGGTTATTCTGAATATACTCATAACTTTTGCCTAAAGGCGTCCGAACTCCAGGCTGTGCGGCGAGATGGATAATCATATTTGGCTTGAATTCACGTACGATTTTTACGACAGAAGAAATATCTGATAAGTCAATCCGTTCAACCGCGATACCATGAGGCTTTAAAATATTTGCTACTCGAAGTTCTTTGAATTTTGGAGAATAGTACGGGCTGAAATTATCCAATCCGACAACTTCATGGCCTGAGTTAGCCAAGCGCGCTGATAAATTCGAGCCAATAAAGCCCGCTGCCCCAGTAACCAGATATTTCACGGCTTATACCTCTCGACTGTTTACTTCAATCGTCAAGTAAAACTCTACACTAGGTAGGTGGTTTCGAAATCTAAATTGTTAGTTTTTAACTTTGTCATGGATAGCAATGACCCATTACTTTCCCATCAACATGAGGCAGTTATTGGGTTAGCTAAAAATTTTAACAAAATAATAGTCATAACTGGAAAGATAGGCGAGGTCACACCAAATCCAAAGATTCAAATGATTTCAACAGATTGGGTACAGGGCCGCCTACTAAGAAATTTACTGAATCTATTTTATAAAGCGATTCCTGTGATTGTGCGTGGCGACTTTAATTCGGTATTTTTTCATATGACAGATTTGCAATCTGCTTTATTGTCTCCACTTATCCGATTAAGGAGGCGCAGACAATATCTTTGGTATGCACATACTTTTAAGTCAAAGTATCTAGTATTCGCTTCCAAGTGGGTAACAGGAGTTGTGACATCAACAAGTGGATCCTGTCCTTTGACGGCAGAACTGGTTCTACCGATCGGACAGGCAATTGATGAAGAGAAATTCAGACCAATTTCCTTTGATGTTTTAGATTTAAATAAGCTGATACACATTGGGCGTTTTGATAAGTCAAAAAATATAGACTACTTAGTGTTTTCTGCGGAAAAAATCCGGAGGTCTTTTTCGGAGGTTGAACTCACAATTATTGGCTCAACCGCAAACAAGGAATCTCGAAATTGGGCTGATAACTTGATTTCACAATCTAGACAGCATGTGAATGACGGCTGGCTAAGATTTCAAGAATCTATACCGAGAGAAGAATTTCCAATTGAAATGGCCAAGAATGGATGTTTTTTCCATTACTACCTTGGGTCGCTAGATAAAACCTTAATTGAAGCAACAATGCTGTGTGTTCCAGTTGTAACACTAAACCCAGAATATATCGGAATCTTCGGTACTTGGTCCAAGAATTCCATTACAGATTTGGAATGCGAGTATCGGGCCTTAAGGTCTTTATCCTCAAGTGAAATTCAATCTAAATTAATAAAGAGGTTGGAGATTGCCCGTGAACATCACTCACTGCGACGTTGGGTTAATCAACTCACAATGCTACTTTTGTGATTCTATATTTACAGTTTTCGTGAGAAAGTAGGGGTATGAGGATTCTTCTAACAGGGGCTGCTGGATTTCTTGGCTCGCATCTAACTAGTAAACTACTTGCTTCAGGCCATGAGGTAATCGGTATTGATGACCTCTCAACTGGGTCTATCGCGAATCTCTCCGTGCAACTAAATCACCCTCTATTTAGATTTACGGAACATGATGTCCGTTTGCCATTCCAGGCAGAAGTTGAGGCTATTCTAAATTTTGCTTGTCCAGCATCTCCCAAAAATTATCAGTCAGATCCCGTTCGGACTATAGAAACAAATTTTCTTGGGATCATAAATATGCTTCATTTGGCAAGAGAAACTGGGGCAAGAATTATTCAAGCCTCGACAAGTGAGGTTTATGGGGATCCCAGCGTTTCACCGCAGCCCGAAACATATTGGGGGAATGTTAATCCTGTGGGAATTAGATCGTGTTACGACGAAGGAAAAAGAGCTGCTGAAACTCTCTGTTTTGATTACAAGCGTCAGTATGGTGTCGATACCCGTGTACTAAGAATCTTCAACACCTATGGACCAAATATGGCAATTGGCGACGGGCGAGTTGTTTCAAATTTTATTGTTCAAGCATTGCAAGGCCATCCAATAACGGTCTATGGAGATGGATCTCAAACACGTTCTTTTTGTTTTGTTTCTGATTTAGTTGATGGCATTTACAAAATGTTAATGGCGGAAAGTCCAATTGATTCTCCAATTAATTTAGGTAATCCAGGGGAATTTTCGATGCTCGAATTAGCCGAGAAAGTCATTTCAGTCACTGGTTCAAAATCGAAAATTGTATTTGAACCTTTGCCGCAAGATGATCCTCGTCAAAGAAAACCAGATATCGGATTAGCTAAGAAAATTCTAAATTGGGAGCCACAGATTAATCTTGAATCTGGAATCAGAATGACTGCCGATTATTTCTCCCAGGAGCTGCTCGATTGAAGACGGTTTTTCATCTAATTACGACAATTAACCGAGGGGGGGCTGAAAACCAGCTTCTAGTCTTAGTTAGGGAGCAAGTAAAGCTTGGAATGCAAGTTCACGTGATTTACTTGAAAGGTGAGCCGGAACTCGAAACCGAATTCAATTTAATCGGAGCAAGACTTCACCATCAGCTTGCGAAAAAACTACCGATTTTTCAGCCTTTCGCTCTAAGAAAGATCATCGGTGATGAATGCCCAATAGTCCACGCCCACCTACCGAGGGCAGAACTCATTTCCTTTTTTACACCAAAAAAGTTCAAGCTAGTTACTTCGCGACACAATGCCGAGCCCTTCTTCCCTGGAGCCCCGAAATTTATTTCGAACCTTCTGGCGAGGCTTGTTGAGATGCGGGCCAGTAAAATTATTGCGATTTCTGAAGCAGTAAAGAGCTATTTGTATAGTCGCGGTGAAGTTCGAAATGCAAAGAAAATCGAGGTAGTTCTTTACGGTTATCAAACTTTTTTTTCAAGGAGTGAGGTTCAACGCAAAACTTACTCCTCGGATACTCGAATCGGTACAATTTCAAGATTATCTGATCAAAAAGACATCCCTACTATGCTTTTAGCATTTAAGTATTTCCGAATCAATCACCCTACGGCGACTCTCTCTATTCTTGGTTCAGGGCCACATGAGAATCAGTTAAAGGAACTGGTCAGGCACTCAGACCTAGAACAATGGGTGATTTTCAGGGGGCGTAGCTCCAAGGTTTACGAGTTTCTCTCTGATTTGGATATCTTCATTCTTACAAGTAAGTATGAGGGTTTCGGAATGGTTCTCTTGGAAGCCATGGATGCCGGAGTGCCAATTGTTGCTTCTAATAATTCGGCTATTCCGGAGGTTCTGGGCAAGAGTTTCTTGGGTCTATGTGATACTGGAGACTCAACTGATTTTGCAACAAAACTTGATTCGATGTGCGATCCAAAGTTTCGTTTATCTATCTTGAATCAGCAAAAGTCTAGAATTAAACTCTTTGAAGCGGAAATTATGTGCAAAAAAATAAATGCGGTTTATTCACTGTAACTCTTCGAGAAACGCTTCAAATCTAGAGTTGATTACTTTCTGGGCCGCCTTTTCTTGATAACTGGCATGAATAGATGTTCCAAGCTGCAAACGGGCCCTCCGTTCTTTAAGTTTTAAGATCTCAAGTGCAAGACTGTTTCCAGTTACTTCATCAATAAGTACTACAGATTCCGAACCGTAGAGTTCGCGAACTCCCGCAGAATTAGCAGTTATATAAGGTTTTGCAAAGAATCCAGCTTCAAACGCTTTATGTGGAATTGTATATCTGAGTCTCGGATGATTTGAGAGTTGTCCGAGGGTAACATCAGAAATCTGATAAACCTCACTCAACTCTAAATCACTAAGTTTGGAAAGTAGTATTGTGTTGGCAGGTAAAGCGGGAAATACATCATTTGCTCCACATACCAAAATAAAGGAGGCTTTATCTTTAAGAATCTCGGCAGCCTCCAAAATGTGCTCAATTCCTGACTCACTATTTACCTTCCCTCGGAATAACACAATTAAACCTGAGTTTCTCTTTTTTATTTTTTCATGTAAAACTTTGATTTTCTTTGATTTTAAGGTGTTTGCATGGAATAGGGTTTCATCCAAACTGGTGAAAATAACTTTAATCTTTCGCCGTGGAACTAGAAAAATTCGAGAAGTGCGGAAAGCTTGAATTTCTGACTCAAGACACAATCTATCCGCTGAATGAAAAGCAATGAAGTCCAAGAGATAAATACGAATTGACTTAATTCTCGACTGGGTTTTCAATCCACGTGAGATTTGACCGTCGGTGAGCGACCAACCAGCATCAAGAATTACACTTCTCTTTGTTAGAACTCTTAAGAATGGAGTTACAATATGGCACGGTGACATTACAACTAAATAATCAGCTTTTCGTATTTCGTGGCGCTTACTAAATATCAGCTTCGAAAAGTTTAAAACTCCTGTTGGCAAATAGAAAAATTCCTTTTGAAATCTTCTTGATTCGAAATTTAGGATGACGCTAGATCGAGAATAGTTACTTCCAACGAAGCTAAAGAAAACTATTTTCTTCTTTTCACTAGAGTCATAAGGCATGGAAGAAGTTTAGACCCTACTGGAGTATATAATTTAGACATGCAAAGGATAATGCCTCCTCTAAAGATTCATACATGGGGAGGTTTGGGATCTCAACTTTTTGCCATTGCATTAGCGTTCGACGCACGAGAAAAATTTCCGAGGCGAAAAATCAAAATCGTTCTCCACACAGGTGGGGTAACACTTAGACTCCCAGAAGTGACGGATCTCTTCCCTGGCTGGGATTATGAATATGTATCCGATTTTGAAGTATCTTCTATCGAATCCGCAAAAAAGAATACAACGGTTCTTCAACAGTTCAAGCGTCGATTTGTTGCGCGGGTAAAGGCGGTAGTAATTTCCTCTCGGATCGTTGTCAACTGCAATGATGATTTGGAGTATTCCCATTTAAGGTTCTGGACCTTGGCTTGCCGAGGGCACTACTCATATAGATTTGTGAACCGAAATTTCTACGAATTACTTGATACAGCATTGCAGAATTGTAGAAGTATTGAAAACCAAGAATTTGGGGATTGTTTAACGATTCACTATCGTCTAGGAGATTTACTCACCCTAGATCAGAAGAATCCTGTATCTGCAAGCGCAATCGTTTCAGAGAGCAGCAAGTTGTTGAGCGTTAGTAAATTCGATTCTTTAGTTATTTTATCCGATTCACCAGAAGTTGCAAGGGATGTTTTCAGTGGAAATACTTTGAAGAAGTTGTTTGCCCCTAGTTTCAATACTTTTGAGGTTATGAGCTGTGCCATCTCGTCGTTTTACTTTCTAGGAACTTCATCCAAGGTGTCCTTTTGGATAGCAGCGATCAGATCAAGCAAGCTAAAGATTCATTCGTCACTTCCAAAATCAAATCGCACCCAGATGAAATATATGTTGGGATCGGAAACAGAATTAATCAACTATTACGAGTGATAATTTGTTCAGACGAGATTTTCTACTGATTCTTTTATTGATAAAACTTTTCCAAAACTAGAATTCCGCCAAAGCTCTGAATTATATTCAGGATGTACGGTTCGTAGGGTTCTATTAATCGTTTTTGAATCAGGAGTTGGAGTTATTTCGATATCGCTTCTATTGAATAATTCCCTGAAGAGATTAAGCAAATCAAATTTTGAAGTCTGATCAGCTGGAATTAGATGATAAGTTCCAGATTTGAATAAGTCATGAACTATAATTCCTTCTACGATACTGGCAAATGTTGTCGTTGAGATACCATTCCAATAATGGTTTGTGTATCCTTGAATTTTTGATCCAATTTTTTGCGCCAAAAACCACTCCAGAAGTGAATGGCTCCCGATGGACTCACGGCCAACTATGGAACACCGTAAATTCAAAACATTCGAACTGGAGACTTCACCATTTATCTTACTAATGCCATATAGATCCTCAGCATCCAGGGGATCTATTTCAGTGTAATTTCCACGAGATCCTGAAAAAGCGCAATCTGTGGCAATTTGGATTAGCTTAATTGAATTTAGTTCGCAAAGAATTGCTACTTTTTTTGGTAGATCAGCGTTTATTGAAATCGCATTTGAGATCGATTTCTGATCACTTGGATCAATTTTCTGTTTGATCACTCCTATACAATTGATTACGTAGTCGTAATCTATCGTCAAAATCTGGTCTAACGAATTTAGGTTCGTGTCATATTCAATCAAACCTGAGGTATCTCTGCGTGAGGTTCCCATAACCTTAAGTGCGGGGTTCATTTCCAGAGTTGTATAGCAAGCGGATCCTAGCATTCCATCAGCACCTAGAATTAGAACTTTTTTTGTCATTTTAGAATCCGAAACGCGTATATGTTGAAACAGACCTTCGGAAAATAGTGAATGAATAACGCCCTTGAGATCAGGACATCAAGTAATCGTATTCCTCTAAATTTAAACTTATACTCTCCTTTATTCGAGTCTTTTTTCAAAATCTTCAATCCGGTTGTTCCTCGGACTTTATAACCCTTGCTTTTGAAATCTTCAACTGTCCAACCAGATTTGTGTTCCTGAAAAGGATTATCCGGAGTTCCCGGCTGAAAGACGAAACCATTGGTTGTCTCAACAATGATCACCTTTCTTGCAATAGATACTAAGAATTCTAAGAGTTTTTCACCTTCTTTTTTTTCTAAGTGCTCGATGTTTTGAATAGATATAACTGCATCTATTTTATTATCACCAAGTCGCATTTCCTGGCTAAATTTCCCAACTTCGGATGCCAGGGAATCAAAATTCATAACATCAATCCGTTTTCTGGTCATGCTGGGCTGCTCATTCTCAGGATAGCCAAGATCAATCAGGAGCTGCCGAATCTTCAATTTCTCGCGCATTGTGTGTTGCGGGTTCAAACCGGCACCTAAATCAATCAGGTCCCTCACTTCTAATTTTCTAAACAACTTCTCTGTCATTGCCACATGACTCGTGAATCCCAATTTATCCGTGATTTTCAATCTATGCCTCTATTTGGGGGTTGGTGGTGTACTCACGTAATGATATCAACCATTGAAAAATTCACCCCATAGGCGACTTCTTCATCCGACATCCATCACGAACCGCTATTGTTCTGATTTGTGGCGGTTGATAAGCGTTCAGTGATTCTCGTTGGGACAGTTTCCAATGTTGAAAAAAGCATCGCTTCAGAACTTGAGTCGGTAATGGAGGCTCTTTGCGAATTTAACCTCATTAAGATCATTCTCATTGAGTCCGATTCCGAGGACTCCACTCGTTTGATTTTAAGTCAAATTCAAAAAAGCATCGAAAAGTTAGTTGTGATTTCACTTGGGGATTTAAAAGCACAGATACCGAATAGAATTGAGAGAATCCGATTCTGTCGACAGAGATACGTCCTCGAAGTGCGTGATGTAATGGCCCAAACTAAAGTGGATTTGATTGCGGTAGCCGACTTAGATGGAATGAATTCGAAACTTAATTCAGTTGCAGTTTCGAGTTGCTTCATTCGAAATGATTGGGATGTAGTAGCAGCAAATCAAAAGTATGGCTACTACGATCTACTGGCTTTGCGTCACCCTACTTGGTGTCCAGGTGATGTTATGAAATTGTTGAGTGAAAGACAAGATGAACTTCGCCTAAATCTCGCAAAATCAAACCAGTTTGAAAACCGATTCCTAGTCAGATTTAGATTTGATTCAATCCGTAAAGATGTTATTTATTCCAAGATGCATCGGATTCGGAGAAGCTCACCCTGGATAGAAGTGGAATCAGCTTTTGGTGGATTCGCATTTTATAAGTCTTGGATATTTCAGATTTGCGATTATCAGCCTACAGTATCTGAGAGTGAGCATGTTATCTTTCACAGACAAATTCGGAAGCAAATGGGAAGAATCTTTATTAACCCGGCTCTAGTTAATAATTACATAAACACCTACAACATAAATCGCTTCCTATTGATACGCCAATCCAGAGACTTGCTCTGGAATTCTAGGTTTTATCGTTTTATCAAGAGTTTATAACTCGAATAGCCGCTTCGATTTCGCGAGAAGAAAAGTTAATTCCCTGACTTTGCATACCTGCTAGAGTTGTATGAAAATCTCTCGGAATGGAACGTGAGTTTACCAACTTTCTAAGAAGGTATTTTACTGAAGCTGGTAGTGGCAATCGAAATTTATGACTTCTTTCGATTTCGCGAGATTCACTTCTATGCCTTAAAGTAAAAACTTTCTGCAAAACAGAGTCTAAATCTTCGGCTGACAAACCGAGGGATTTATTTAAAATATATCTCCATTCATTGACTTCTTTTTCTTTACTGGGGTCGGCAAACCAAGAACTAAAATACTTTGTTCTATCCCAGTCCCTATGCACAACCGGTTCAATAATCCAGTTTCGAATCCAATAAATCTCTTGCAGGTACTTGGTCTTTCCTGAAGAATTTACTAAAATTTCTCCCGATACCTCAAATATATATGGGGTCGAGAAAACTGAAATTTCCTGAAACATTTTCATCATCTTATTAAACAGAGGCTTTGACATAACTCGATACATAGATCCTCCTCGCCAAGGTAAATCAGTATCGAAATGTTCTGTAAGCCTCGATTTCCTCGATCTCTTTATATTCTCATACCGATCCATATTGCTATAGCAATGTGTTCCCGTTGCTCTCGGTCCATATTTTCCTATTGCAATTACTGAACCGCCAATAGATTGGATAGGATTGTTGTTTTCTATGTAATTCACCATTTTTTTCAAAGCGCTAGAGAGAAATACTTCATCATCGGAAGATAAAATCGCATATTTAGTTTTTAGATACTTGGGTACCTGTCCGCATCTTTCTCCATAGGAGATTCTTTCCACAACGTACTCTACGTTCTTAGGGATTTCCGTGACAGCTAATGGATGATTAGTATTATGAAGCACCAGAACTTTCGGTGCTTTATCCGACCAATAGCTCAGTGTTTTTTTGAGAATTTCTTCTCTTCCGCGAGAGAGAATAACTATCGTCAAGTCTTTAAGTGCCACAGTTTCCCCTCAAGCGCCGTTTATGATCCATCAATTCATGTAGGATACGGGTAGGAAATGAATCTGGGGATAAATATGCTAAATGGCAAGCGCTTTTTGATTACGGGCGGAACTGGTTCATTTGGGAATACTCTCGTGAACCGTCTCTTAGACACAGAAGTTTCAGAAATAGTGGTTTTCAGCAGAGATGAAGCAAAGCAGCATTTCATGAGACAAGAGATTCCTGATTCAAGAGTTCGATTCATTTTGGGAGATGTCCGAAATTACGACTCTATCCGTCGAGGACTTTATGGTGTCGATTATATTTTCCATGCAGCTGCTTTAAAGCACGTGCCGGCTTCAGAGTCTTCTCCTTGGGAGTTCATCCAGACCAACGTTCACGGAAGTCACAACCTCCTGCGGGCTATTTCTGAATCAAGTGTCTTAAAAGCAGTATTTCTTAGCACTGACAAAGCTGTTTATCCCTTGAATAGCATGGGGATGACAAAGGCACTGATGGAAAAGCTCGTGAGATCCGATGACTATCCATCTAATGCAATCTCTGTTATCACCCGTTATGGAAATGTAATCGGTTCTCGTGGATCTGTTATCCCCCAATTTATTGAATCCATTAAGAAGTATGGCTCCGTTAACATAACGAATCCTGAAATGACGCGCTTCATGATGTCACTAGAAGAGTCTGTAGACTTGGTTTTATTCGCACTAGAAAAAGGGGTAAAGGGAGATCTTTTTGTGCAGAAGTCTCCTGCTGCAAAAGTTGAAACCATAGTTGGAGCTCTATCGCGCCTGATGAATAAGAGTCAATTAATTGTTAACAATATTGGAATCCGTCCCGGGGAGAAGATTCATGAAACTTTACTATCGGCTGAGGAGCGCAGCCTGGCTTTTGAACATTCTAAATATTTTCAAGTACCGAAAATGTTGAAAACTTCAATGCCAACAACTTTGCGGAGTATTGATTACACTTCTGAAAACACTAATCAACTTTCGGTCACAGAGACTGTGGAATTGCTTAAAAGTATTCCACTTGTGGCAAATAACTTATAACAGGTTGCAAATATCAAGATTTAATCAAAGTCTTCAGATATTCACCATAGCTAGTCATAGAATACTGAGAAGCAAGTCGCAGTAAATCGTCTGCCGAAATCCAACCACTATTGAAAGCAATCTCTTCGGGAACATTAAACCGAAACCCTTGTCGATTCTGTAAGACTCGGACTAATTCACTAGCCGAATAAAGTGATTCGGTTGTACCAGCGTCCATCCATCCCGTACCGCGTTTGATGGTTGTAACAGAAAGCTGACCCTCCGATAAATAGCAACGAAGCAAGTCTGTGATTTCTAGTTCGCCACGTGATGACGGAGTTAAAGATCTTGAAAAATGTGGGGCGCGCTCGTCCATAAAATAAATACCTGGTATCGCATAATGCGATTTAGGTTTTTGTGGCTTTTCCTCAATACTTACTACTTTCCCATTGGAATCAAATTCAACTACTCCATACTCTTGAGGGTTTGTGACGGGGAAAGCAAGTATTGAGGCGCCAGGTTTATTGAGATGTGTCTCTAGTGTTGTTCCTAAACCTTGCCCAATAAGCAAATTATCCCCGAGCATTAGGACTGATCTGCACCCATCTATAAATTCTTCCGTGATTGTAAATGCTTCCGGTAAACCATTTGGCTTTTCTTGGACAAAGTACTCCAATTCAAGACCAAGATCAGAACCATCTCCTAACAATTTCTTGAATATGTAAATGTCTTCTGGATTTGTAACAATAGCTATCTCGCGAATTCCACACATCATGATCGTCGAAAGTGGATAATAAATCATTGGTTTGTCATATACAGGAAGCAGATGTTTATTTATTACACTGGTGATTGGAGCCAAACGAGAGCCTCTACCACCTGCAAGTAATATGCCCTTGGTGGTATTCACGCCATTCCCTTCGAGTAAACCAAGAATTCTGGATGCGACACATACCACTTAACTGTTGATTCTATGCCGGAGTCAAAATCTACCTTGGGCTCCCATTGTAGGTTTTCTCTAATTTTTGTACTATCAATTGCGTATCTGAAGTCATGACCGGGTCTATCCGAAACATATTCAATGAATGAATCAGAAAGCCCAAGAATATCAAGAATCTTTAGAGTAACTTCTATGTTAGTTCGAAAAAAACCGCTAGATATATTGAAAACGTCTCCTTGTTTTCCATTTATTCCTGCTTTTATTATTGCAGATGCACAATCGGATACGTGCATCCACTCTCGAACATTTAGACCATTCCCATACACGGGAACTTTTCTTCCCGCAAGAAGGTTGGAAACAAAGGAAGGAATCAGTTTCTCTGGATACTGATTTGGCCCATAATTGTTTGAGCACCTAACAATTAGCGCGTTAAGATCAAAGGTAGTTATATATGATTTTATGAGTAACTCAGCAGCCGCTTTAGAGGCTGAATATGGAGATGAGGGATTGAATGGAGATTCTTCCTTGAAAAACTCATTTTCTGTGGAACCATAGACTTCGTCTGTCGAAACTTGAAGAAACTTAATTGAATTCGAGCGAGCAATTTCGAGTAGATTATAAACGCCAAAATAATTAGTTTCTATGAAGATTCCTGGATTCGTTATTGAGTTATCTACATGCGTTTCAGCTGCACAGTTGATTATCAAATCAAATTTAGATGAAAAAAAGAATTTCTTAAGTCGCTCAGAATCATTAATATCCAGCATTTCGAACTCAATTTTGCTTTCAACTTCCTGTAGATTGGAAAGATTTCCAGCATATGTCAGAGAGTCAAGAACTGTGACTTTGTGATCAGCATTCACTAGCTGTCGGACCAATTCCGATCCAATGAAACCTGCCCCACCTGTTACGCATATTTTCATTGCATTAAGAGTAGTACACATTATCAAAAAGGAGTATAGATTACGCTCCATAAAGTCCGATTAGGTGTTTTCAAAGAACTTTGGCTACCAGTGAGATTGGAATTTGAAAAAGGTCTCTCTATCAGATCTAAAATAGTACAATTCTGATTTAATGCGAGAAGAGCAAAAACTTATGAAGATCGATGAACTGCTTTCTGAAAGAACTGATTCAACCCGAACCGTATACCTGACTTCATATATGCGTCCTGAATTGACCGAATCTGCCATTAAAAGTGTCTTGCGTTGGAACGATCTACGTAAACTAGTAATTATCATTGATGGGTTGAGAAAGAACGCAGATCAGAACGAAAAACTCTGGCGTGATCAAACGATTCGAGTAGCTGAAAATTATTGTGGCCTACATTCGAATCTCGAATTATGGTTATACGACAAAAACATCGGTATCACGGAACATAACATGCGAATTCAAAAACGAGCCCTGGAGGGTGGTGTTGCTGGTATTTGGTTGGAGGAAGATTTTGGCTTGGATTTTTCAAACTACTCCCAAATTCTACAACGTCTTGAGATTCACAAGATGAAGAGACCTTTTTTGATTTCCGCTTATTCTCATTACAACCATGACACGGATTATGAGGGTTCGGTGAAATCAAATCTTTTTTTACCTCTTTGGGGAATAACCTTTAATGAGAATTTTTTTGAACTTTTTAGCAAGGTTTGGTCAGACAAAAAATTTGATTCAGATGTAATTAAGAGGTGCCTGAGTCCTATTTTCCCAAGTTCGACGTTTTTCGAAAGGTTGCATCGCGATAAAGTAATCAGGTACTGGACTGAGTATTTGAGTTGGGGATTTAAGAATCAAAATAGATGGGATGCAGTTGCCACTTATGCGCTTTGGACACTAGAGACCTATTCAATGAATACGTTGCAGAGCTATTCCTACGATTTAAGTTACTTGGATACTCGAGGAATGAATCAAAGAATTGAGCCTAAGAAAGTTGAGTCACATAAATCTCGAGAAATTAGAGTGAATGATCATCTATTTTGTCTGGATTGTGAACTTCATGGCTGCCGAATACCAAGAAAATTCTTTGACCGGATTACCGCTTCAGCAAAATATAGGATTAATCATCATTTTCTTTGAGAATCGACTCTGATTGTGCTTTCCAAATCCATTAAATGTGAATAGTCTTAGAGTGATGAAAGTTTCACTCAAAGACCTCCAAATACGATTATTGGATCAAAGCTTTAAGCATCAGTCGCACCATCTCGGTAGCGCCTTTTCTACTTTGCCTATATTGTTCGAGATTTTTCAAGAAAAGAAGAAGACTGACAAGCTAGTACTTTCAAACGGTCATGCTTCAGCAAGTCTGTATATTGCTCTCGAGGCATTTCATGGACACAGTTCGGACGTATATTTCGAAACCATGGGTGATCACCCTAAAAGGAACCTGGAATTAGATGTTGATTGCAGTACAGGCAGCCTTGGAATGGGCATAACCGTAGCGGTTGGAATGGCACTAGCAGATTTTCAAAGAACTGTTTATTGCGTGATTTCAGATGGCGAGTGTGCAGAAGGTTCGGTGTGGGAAGCACTTAGATTTGCGAGCATGCAAAGATTAAGCAATCTGAAGATTTATGTGAATATTAATAACTTTGTGGCCTACGATGAAATTGATGGGGTTAAACTCGCAAAGGAAATTCAAGCAGTCAATCCCAATGTAATTATACGTCATACCTCATTATACCCATTTGACGATTACGGACTGCAGGCCCACTACATGAAGATGACCGAAGAAGAGTATGTCGAACTGCGAGGTGTTTTGTGCGATTTGACTTCGTAGCAAAACTTGAAAAAGAAATGGAATCTAATGATTCGATTTTCGTTCTTTTAGGAGATTTGGGTTTTGGAATTTTCGATCGCATTAGAGAAAAATTCCCTGAACGTTGTATAAATGTTGGGTCTTCCGAACAGTTAATGCTGGGTATGGCGTCTGGACTCGCGCTTGGCGGAAAAATACCTGTTTGTTATTCAATCTCTTCTTTCCTTATTTATAGACCATTTGAGTTTATTAGAAATTACTTGGATCATGAAAAAATTCCAGTGAAATTGGTAGGAAGTGGACGGGACCTTGATTATGGGGTGGCTGGATTCACCCACCACAGCACCGAATTAAAAGAGATACTGGCACTGTTTGTGAATATTGATTCTTATTGGCCAAATACTAAGGAAGAAGTAAATTTGATAATGGATGATTTTCTTTACTCAAATAGCCCTGCGTTTTTGTCTTTGAAAAGATGAGAGTACTTTTCACCGGCCAACGTGGTTTCTTAGGGAGGGAATTAATCCCTATTTTAAATCCTGATTTCGAAATAATTACGTATGATGGTGACCTAGATAATTTATTGGAACTGTCTCACTTCGTAAAAGACAGAGGAATCGGATGTGTTTTACATGCAGCCGCGCGTGGCGGCCGCCGCACTAAAATAGATACTGAGTCAGTTTTGATCAATAATATAAAAATAGCAAATAACATCTTAAGGCTAGAATTGCCTTCTATATTTTTTTGTAGTGGTGCGATATACGATCGTTCTAAACCTGTATCCGAAGCAATTGAACTGTCGTCATTAGAGTCTTTTCCTAAGGATTTCTATGGTCAATCAAAGTATGTCGCCACGCTTTTGTCATCGCAGGCTGAATATGTAAATACCTTAAGATTTTTCAATGTTTTTGGGACCTCTGAAGGTTTAGATAGATTCATTTCTTTCAATGTAAATCAGTACATAAAACGTGAGCCGATGGAGGTATACAGTGATTTTCAAATGGACTTTTTCTTTGTAAAAGATGCCGTTTTCCCAATTAGGGATTGGTTAGATGGAAAAAAAATTCCGAAAGAGATGAACCTGGTTTACAAGGAGAAATACTCGCTAACCGAAGTATGTAAGGAAATAAATCGCTTGTCGAATTATGAAGTTCCAATAGTTTACAAAACAAACGATAAAGGGCCTGACTACACTGGTAGCGGGGTCCTACTAGAAAACTACCGCTACCCTTTAATGGGTTTAAAACATGGAGTTGAAGAGGTTTATTCTCACTTCATGTCAATTTAGCTAATCTTGCTTGCTTTGGACATATATAGTCCCCTCGATCGATAATGGATTCTCCCATGGAGAAACTACCTTCCTATCTTTGGAGAGATGAACTGACAGATATGACGCCCACCACGATAAAGTACTTTTTGAACCAATTAGGTATTCGTATTGGGTGAGTACGGCGATAAGTACCTCTGGTGTATAACAAAACTCTTCTTCTGGAAAATTGAATCGAAAACCCCTGATTTTACTACACATTTGCCTTGAGTATTTAGAATCATCGCTGTAAACATCTATTTGCACATTAGGCTCAACGCCTAGTCGCTCCAAAGCACTTTGGTAGTAGTTTAAGTCTAAGCGCATACTTTCTTGCTCCAAGCCGTCTTTCCCACGCATATGAATCGCAACCTTGTTTATCAGCGGGAGAGTTTCTTTTTGAAATGGAATAACTAAATGCTCCTTTTCAATTGAATCTGCGTAGATTGACTCTTGCATATAGCCTGAAACAAAAAGTATCTTTGACATTCTTTTTCTGTCCAAATCTACTGAATGAATCTCCTCCAAAGAAAATGTTTGCAGTTTCTTGCTTCTAAGAACCCGCACAACATGATTCAAGAATTTACTTGATTTATAAATACTTATATCGGGACTAAACCAAATAGAAAAATCAATATCAAGAGAATTTCTATTCATACGATCTCTCGGATTCAATCTTACGTCTGAATCACAGAAAATTACATTGAAGTTGTTGATTCGAGAAAAGTGAGAGATTCCGGCAATCTGAAACAACTGATTGCCAAAACCTCCCCGCAATAAGAAAATTCGTATTGGTTTTTTTTCAGGACGCACGAATAGATGCCGGAGTAAACCCATCAATCCAATTACACGCATCTCAGATTCCTTTTCTACCTATCAAAGACCTTAAATTGATCAATCGCGTTGGTATGCGCCTAATCCCAATCGATGTGTAACTTTCGATTAACTCCATTATTCTTTGAATCAGCCTAGACTCGTTGAGTATGGAAATTTCACCGAATGTTAAAGCCCTATTTATCATCCAAAAAGGCTGCCTACCTTTTGTGTGTGTGCTTCTTAAATCATCAAATCCCTCATTATTTGCGATAGTGCCTACTGGGACTAAATGTAAAAATCCCTCTTCGAATGCCATGAGTTGAAATTGAACATCCCAAGTGTGAAAAGTGTTTGACTTCAATTTGTTGAACCTACCCAACCAGGTTTCTTGAAGCTTTTTGGGCATTGAGTTAAAAACATTTGAATGCGGGAGTTTGATAGATAAATCCTTCTTAGAAATATCTAACTGGTAACGTGACCATACATTTCGATTCGTTCCCCAGCCCCAGCATGAGAAATATCTTGAATATCTAAAGAAATTTCTTTTTCCTAAAGTAGATGAAAAATTCAAGGGGGAATACATGCCGACACTACCAATGAATGGATTTTTCTTCATCAAAGTCAATCCAAAATCTACACTAGCTATCGAATGCAAATTGAAATCGATATCGTCTTCAATGACTATTACGTTCTCGTATATAGAAAGCGCCTCTGATATCGCAGAAGAGACATGCTGTGCCAGACCCAGGTTTACCTTGTTGAATTTAACTTCAAATTTATTGAATTCTTCGATTGTTCGTTTATGCGTGGAAACGACTTCATGCATCAGCTGCAATGTCTCTTCAGTATGGAAATCGAGTGAAAGTTTTATATTTCGATCACGGAGCGATGAAGCATTGACCAACCTTTTCGATATTAACTCAGGCCTGTTATACCCGATGATTAGAATCACGGTATCGCGGACGTAGCTATTTCTCATGATTATTCATAGTTTCTATGTAGTCAACTTGTTGGGCTAGGTTAGCATTGTCGTATGAGGACGGCACATTTGTACATAGACAACCTGCGAATTGGCGGCTTCCAACGTCTCTGTCTTGACCAGGCATATGCTCTTTCTCAGCAAGATTTTTCTGTTGAAATACATGTCTTATCCGCTATCGAACTTTCGAATCCGTCATTTCTATCTTCAGAATCATCACTGATTAATGATCGCAAAATTATTGTTCATTTTCTTTCAGAAAGACTTTTTTTCCAGTTAAGGTCAATTTTGAAAGTGATTAGAAATATGCCTCAAAACGATATTGTCATATCACACAGTTTGCGAGCAACTGCATTGCTGTGGATGGGCCAAAAAATATCTTTTAAGAATTTTAAGTTCTTAACAACGATACATCAGCTTCCCACCCTTTCAGCATCTCGCCAAAGATTGAAGAGATTTGTTTATTCGCAACTCAGTCCATTCCTAACTGCTTATTCTGAGGCAGTTGTTAATGATTGGAACTATAGAGTAAGTCATTTTCCAGCAGTTATTCGTAAATTTTTCAGTAAGAATATCTCTGTTTTGCGGAATGGGATATTTCTTCCAAGAATCACAAACTCTACTGTTAAACTGCCGACAGTCGCCAGAGGAAGGCTAATTTTTCTTGGGCGTATATCCACATGGAAGGGACTTGAAACATTTTTTACGTTTGCACGTTATCCGCGATTGGACGTTTTCAATATCTTGGTTATTGTTCCTGAAATATCGGATTCACATAGATCACAATTAAAGGAAGAGTTTGGTGAGAGGATTCAGTTTCAAATTGGCAAATCTTTTAATTCTTATACGGCCGTGAAAGGCGATGTTCACTTCTATGCGGCACAATACGGTGAAAAGGCAAAATTTATTGAGAGCATTTCTCTGAATTGTCTTGAAATGGCTAGCGTTGGAACGCCTTCAGTTGTCACCAAGGGCGGGTTAAACACTTGGCCAGAGTTAAAAAATTTGAGCGTATTTTGGGAATGCGATTGGACTAACAGGGAAGCCACTGTTGATACGATTATTAAGGCTTCGCAAATTGATATTTATGAGAAAGAGATCTTGAGAATAAGAGATTTAATTGATATCAATCACAATGTACTTAAAATTCGAGAATTCCTGTGACGGCGAACTTTCAGAATTTACAGCCTGATATCGCTGAACTATAGTCGGCTTATGAAAACTGGACTCATTATTCAAGGCCCGTTGTTCTCTCCAGGTTTTGGACCTTATGAATTTCAATCCGACGGGAGTTTTGAGAAATCATGGATCGCCTATGATTGTGTGGAGAATATTCAAGGCATTATTAAAGTTGCGCAGAATCTTTTTGACGTCATAGTAATTTCCACATGGGCTAATCCAACCTACACAGACTTTTTGGAGAATTTACAAAATTGCAATGGTGTTGAAATAGTTTTGCTTAATGAAAGCGAAAGACTTCAAGAATTACATCAGCTCGGTATGCACAAGTATCATCAAATTGAAACCCTTCGAGCAGGTGCCTCCAAACTGGAAGAGCTGGGGTGCGAAGTTGTCGCAAAAGTTAGGACAGACCATAGTATAAATCTTGAAGTCTTGTACAAGCATGTTGAGCGACACAAAGGTAAGAACAAAAATTCATTAGGTGTTCCAAATATTAACCTCTTTGAACTAGACCGTCTGACTGACTTCTATTTTGTTGGCCGCACAAGTGTGATTGTAGGCATGTGTGATTACTATTTAAGTAGTCCAGAATTATGTCCGGATCCCCACAGGGATTACTTTCTCAAGTTTTTGACTTTTCTTTCTAGCGACGATTTTCTGGTCGACAAGATTCGAAATTTTAAATCGTCATTTATAAGGGATTTCAATTGCATTTTCGTTTGGACTCACTATTTCTATCCTTTAAGTGCGGGTCTTTTCAAGACTTTCTTTTGGCGTGGCAGACGAGTTAATCACCGTCTGAACGGATGGATACGTTGGTTTCACACCTTTCACTCATCCCATAATTTTGTGTCGAGTTGGAAATTCCCGCTGAATCTATTTGCGATATTGTCGGTTCGCGAGATAAAGAGACCAACAATTAGATTTTCGAGTGCCATACTTTTCCGACTTTATAGAAAGAAATCACATAGATTACTTTAGTATTCCGGAGTAGAGACTTTCTTGTATTGATGAAATCCTGCTTTTTTAGCTTTCCCACCCTTATACTCGGAGTTAATCTATACTGTAAGCCAAAGAGCCAAAGGATAAGATTTTGAGACAAAAAAGCAAGAATGTATTTGTGCATGATGAGTCTCCACAGGAATTTTTTGATGCATTCAATTTTTTTATAATGGCTTCAGACAAGAAGGTATTCAATAAATTGATTTCAAAGCAATTCTTCCTTGAATTAACGAAGACTTTACCCGGAGACGTTCTGGAGCTAGGAGTTTTTCGAGGATCAGGTATTTTTTCTTGGATTAAGATGCTCAACTATTTAGGCATAAATAGACGCGTTTATGGGTTCGATGTTTTTGATTCCGATCTTCTTATTTCGGGAATAGAGACACAGGATCGTAAAGTTATGTCAAGTCTCTTTCAAGACAGGGGGTTCAACCCGTTAGGTTACCAGGCAGTGCTAGAAGCAAAACTGCGAGACAGCGGTTTCAATAATTTTGACTTGATTACTGGAAATGTTTTTGACACCATTCCTGAATTCTTAGGTAAGAATCCCGGCTTTAGAGCCGCGGTAATCAATTTTGACATGGATACTGATGAACCTACCTATTTCGCACTTGAAAAACTATGGGATCGCCTTGTTGTTGGTGGAGTTATGATTTTTGATGAGTATGCAATCAATGCTTGGACGGAAAGTGATGCCGTAGATCGTTTTGTAAGCGAGAAGAATTTGCAAATTAAGGGGACCAATCTGGATTCGCCCTCGGCCTACATCATCAAATAGGCAGTTTCTTTCTTCTGGGATGAATCAAATACTATTTTCATTTCGGTGCATCAAGGCCCGAGACTCACTCACGCCATGATTATCCATTTCCTTCTAAGTGAATCGTTGGGTTGTGGAAATCTGAATGAGGGGCAGGGTGATCCTAGTTTGCTTAAGTTTTTACCATTCAGAAAAGGGCTTAGCGCTTGATGAACACAAGAGCCAGATCACCAAAGGATTCTGAAACCAGAACAAAATTAATTTCAAATCGAATACCTCGCTGAAACTGATTGAGAGTTTACAGGAAGATTGAGATATGTTCTAGATTTCTCTCGATCTCGTTCTAATCAGAGTCGTTTGTAGAGCAGTTATTCCAATAAGATGCCTATAAGATGTCTCATGATATATCGCATGCGATCAAAAATTTTCCAAAAATCTGGATTCGGGATTGTTTTCACGAATTATATTTCTGGAATTTTTGGAGTGATTTATCTTGGTAACGTACTAATTAGTTTAATTCCGATAGGTTTTGTGGATTTCAACCCATTTCAAAATCTGTTTCTAGTTGATTCCAAGTCGTACCTTTGTGAAGCATGGCGACGCGCAGGAATCCCTATTTATGATCAAAATGCCGCCTTAGATCAAGTAGGTAGAATTTACGGTGGTGAGGGAATTACTTGCGATTATCTTATTAGATCGCAATATCCGGGGGCACCTATTTTCTCAAGATTACTTTTTATAACGCCGATCCAGATAGCCAGCTTTTTTCATCTTATTTGGGGGCCAATGTTTTTGCATTTTACTTTCCTCGTTATATTCTTCATTTCTGCGCTGAGAGTTCTCAAGCTAGCTAACTTAACTGTTCAGGTTGCAATTCTATCATTTTTCTTAAACCCAAGCCTTGTGTATCCGGTTTTTGCGTTTGCAACTGAGAAGTATCAATTACTCCTTATTACATATTTATTGGTTTTGATACATTTAAAAAAAGGTGAGAAAAAAACACACACCAAGTTTTATCTGGTAATCGCTTTGCTAATGCTTTTGCGTGAAAATTTGATTTGGGGTTTCTTTTTTTGCTTATATCTATTCTTCGTTGGAAGGAATTCTCGCGCGAATCCAAATATAGTTTTGACTGCCTTTCTGAGTTTGAGTTTTTCCATAGTCCAAAGTCTATTTTCGAGGTTTAATACCCCGAAATTTGTAAATATGTATGGTGGTGATCGAGATTTCACCGAATTTCAGGCATTTAAGAGAGTTTTTTCACTAGAGGCTTTTGGTCTCCTGGATAAGTCCTTATTTGCTGACATCAGAGTCCTTTTTATTAACTTTACAGTTTTAGATGTATTCACAGTATTGTCTTTACTATTTGTCTTGATAGAGTATTCAAGACGTCGAGAACCGACATTATATTTGCTTGGTTTGTTCCTTCTTGGCCTTGGACTGGCTATGGATATGTTTTCTGCCGCTTTTTTTCAGGATATCAATGTAGTTACCTTTTTTAGACTTCTTCTCCCAAGTTATTGGGCGATCCTAGTTATGTTAAGCCTTAACAGAACGTATGTTAACAACGATAGTGGCAAGAATTAGATAAAAGCTTATTGGTTCTAGCTTTTCTCTGCTTTCAGCAGAGCAATTTCTTGGGTTAATTTTCTTACGGCTAATTCTTGTTTGTGCATTCTAATCACTATCCGGTGGAGAAAGAAATATACCTCAATAAATATTAAGGAAAACATAATAACGAATGGAAATTTTACATTTATTGTTTCTGAGATTTTCTCACCTATTTGTTGCATGAGGGTAAAGATTGACACGATTATAACAATTGATGTTAAGTGTAGCGCATCATAAAGTTCAATTCTCTGGTTTACAAGTGACCGAGTCAGAAAAACCATATATATGACACTTGCAACTCCAAAAAGTATTTGTGAGTTCTCCATGTTAATTCTTCTCTCTTATCCTGACTAGCGTAATGAACGACAGCACTCGGATCATATACATTACGCTACTCACTCCCGCTATTGAAGATTTCCCAGTGATTCTCGGTGACATCTCCACAGCTATTTCTGAGATCTTAAAAGAGTTTTGTGCGGCAACAGCTACGGAGATGGGTTCCGGATAGTCTGCCGAGTAATCCTTACTGAATAGTTCTAGTGCCTCTTTACCAATTAGCCTGAAACCAGAAGTTGAGTCCGTGATACTTAATTTCGGAAAGAGCAGGTTGATCCAAGTGTTTATTACTGAGGTTCCCATTTTTCGCAGTCGACTTGTGCTGTCTGATGAGATTCCAAGATTCCTCGATCCAATCACTATAGAACAAGGGTAGGTTTCATACTTTTCAATCAAACTTCTGATTTCATGCGCTGGATGTTGTCCATCTCCATCGATTTGAATCGCTGCTTCGTATCCATGTACTAATGCATATTGATATCCTGTTTGTACGCAGCCACCAATACCCAAATTATTGGTGAGATCCAGAGTTTTAACTCCAGCTTTAATCAGAATTTCCTTGGATTTGTCACTTGAAGCGTCGTTTATGGCGATTATGTCAATTTTCGGATTTGCCGAACGAATATCTTGGATTGTTTTTAAGATGGCTTGTTCTTCATTGAAGCAAGGAACAATTACACAGTACCTCGACATTATCTCTTCCTAAGTTTGTGTCTCAAGACAATCAGCGAAATATAGATCAACCTCCTAGGAAGATTCTCCACTTTCGTTCTTGGCGTTCCAAATATAGATCTTACTAGCATCATAATTAGCTCGAGGGGCCTCATTAATTTACTTAGAAAGTAAATTCGAATTAAATTATTGCGCTTGGTTACTAGCTGTCTATAATTTGAGCGGGACCGCGGGGAAAAAGATACATAGGTATATTTTCCCTCCTCTTCAATCCTAGAGTCACGATGCAATCTACTCCCCGCAAATGGAGAGACAATAAATACTGCCACCTCGCTAAGGCCGACAACCAAAAGATCCTTTAAATATTCTTGAGTCAATTTGTAATCCGACTCTGTTTCATCGGGATGGCCCACTAGAAAGCAAGCTTGTGTCTTAATTCCAACTCTCTTGCATTCTCTAATCAAATCTATTCCATGTTTGTAATCGAATTTCTTTCCGATTAGATCCATAAGCCTTGGACTTCCAGATTCAGGACTGATGGAAACATATCTCAACCCTGATTCATAGTAATGCTCTAAATTTTCCAATTTCAAGGTTTCAGACTTGGTACCACTTACAAAACTATATTTAATATTAATTCCTCGTGACAAAATTTCGCTCGAGATCGAATTCCAACGACTTGCATCAACTGTGGGGTTCAGATCCTCTATTTGAAAATTAGATACATGATAATTTTTCTTAAGCGTTTCTATTTCATCAACAACCTCAGTCGGTGTGCGCGGGCGCCATCTTCTCGCATTTAATTCAGGAACGACACAAAAATCGCAAGAGTAGGGGCATCCTCGTGAAGTTAAAATTGGCAAGAATTGTTTGGTCTTTGGGCCATGAGAGTATGGTAACTTCCAATAATTTTTAATTGGAAATAAACTCCAAGCTGGACTAGGGAATATCTCTCCTTTGGTTGAATTCCTTATGACTGTTTTTTCTTCTCCAGATTCCAATATTGAATCATCATTAAGGGTCCCTGTTTTTAACCCTTGTAGGATTTTCAACCAGTTCTGGTTTGACTGTCCACACGCCAAGTAGTCTGCACCCGAGGTGAAAAAATCTTTGGCCAATAACTCTATTGAGTAAGAAGTCACTGCCTGTGAATTTTCCAGTACTACGATTTTTGAGTTGGGATACCTCAACTTGCAAGCTTGAATTACCCTTAAGCACTCAGAATGGGACATATAAGAGATTGCAAATACTACGAATACGTCTGGGTTGCCTTTTATTCGATCGAGCATATCTGTAATCGAAATACCCTGTGCAAAGAATTCGGTCAGATCTTCAAGTTCTCTTGGGTTTTCGCCAAACATGTCTATCACCTGGATCTGCGATATTTGTTGCAGTTCAGTAGCGACTACGGCGAGTTCGATTGGCCAATATGGGATTCCAGATCCCAAAAAGTCATTCTTTTGTAAAGTGATTCTGGGGGAAACTAAACAGATATTCATTAATCAAGAACCGGGTAGTTATTGGTTCGGATTCTCTCGCTTTCCCAATTGAGTTTTAAGTCGTTATACCATCGGGTAAAGCCAAATCCAATATCCATGGCATCCAGAGTTCCGATGTAGTTATAGGAGCCTTGTCGCCCTACGGTCTTAAAGTTATCAATTCTATCAAGTTGAGCAATCAACTTCTCTAAAGATTTTTCAAATCCTACTTTGTAGACAGGGTAACTATTTTTTAAAACTATTACCTTAGATGCAAGGATTGAAAAATCCATTTTGGTCAATTTCTTGAGATCCTTTTCGCATTCTAATATCAAAACATCCTCAAGATTTAGATATCTTTCCTTTTCACCAGTTAACATTACTTCAGCGCACACGATAGAACCAAGTTTCACCATCGCTGGATCAAAAGAATTTTGCTCGCTTACCCTATGAAAAATAATTTCAGGATCGGGGACAAAAATCCAAGATTCGCCGAAAAGTTCGTTAGAATCTATATGGAAGAATACAAGGGCAAGATCATTGAGAACGATGGATTCGACAGCCGTATCCAGTAAATTCTCCTCCATGTAGGTTGCGACCATTCCATAGGTTTGAGTAATTGGAAGTGTAGAGACTACAAAATCATCATGGCTCAATACAATTTCTTCTACGCCTACCGAGGTCTTAACTTCAAAACTTTTAATTTTTTTATCTTCAATCTCAATATTTGAAACTCGAACATTGGATCTAAAGTTCAACTCTTTTCCAGAACTATGAATTGCATTCCAAAGTTCGATAAGTCCACCTTTTGGGTACTCAAATGACAGCGCTTCAAATTTACTTTGCTTTCTTCTTCCAAGTAGATTTGACAAAATTTCAATTATTGAAGGTGTCTGGATGCGACCTTCAGAAAGCTTGAGAGATAGTTCTTTTGGATTTCCCCAGATCTTTTTCGCAATAGGTTCGAAAAGTATCTGATAAAGCTGAGATCCAACCCGGCCCATCAAATCTTCTTCAAACGAAATGGGTTTTTTACGGAAAGGTAGCGTTATCTTTGCTATTAAAAAACCTAACGACATCCTTAGAAACTTCAGCGGACCGTAGATTCCAATTAATGACAAGGGGCTGGGAGGGTAAGGAAGAAATTTTCCTCCCATAAAGATGCTACTTACTTTCTTACGTGTGATCCACTTATCTGGTGACAGTAAATTCTTCACTCGATTCATCAATGTATCGTCGAGTGTGAATAGTTTATGGGGTCCAAGGTCATGAAGGCCCACGCCTTCCCAATTAATCGTAGTTGCTAGGCCACCAAACTGAGAATTGGATTCAAAAACAACAAAATCGTAATTGCCTGAGTCCATCAGCCCTTGAGCGACGGCCATTCCTGTAGGTCCTCCACCCAAAATATAAATAGTCATTTAAGCCTTTCGATATATAGAGGTTGTCTGACTCGCATAGTAAGGGAGTGGTATTTTCTTGATGAATTTCGGAATAATTTTCTCAATCTGTCCGGATAGAGGTACTCCCAATTTTGTGGCGATTTCAACTAAGTATCCAAATTCAAGTATCTGGAAATAGCGCTTTGATGAAATATGTTCAAAGCCTGCACTCTTGCATAGCTGATTGAGCGTGCTTTGGCTGAAATGATGCAGATGCACGGAAATGATCCACCAGAATTTCTTTCCAGCGATTTTTGATTGTAATGTTCCAATGTTAGGAAAATTGATTATTAGTAAACCACCAGACTGCAAATGTTTCCGGGCTAATTCAAGAGAAGATGCAGGATTGGGTAAATGCTCTATTACATCCCATAGACTTATTACACCAAATTGCTCATTAGTAAGTTGATTTTGTTCAATAGTCCCAGAAAAAATCTTAAGACCTCTTGAATTGCCTCTTGCGACTAAATCAAGAGAAGGTTCTAGACCATATGCTTCATACCCCATCTGTTCGGCAGCTTCTAAAAATGCACCTCCAGCAGTTCCGATATCCAATATTTTTTTGCTAGGCGCTTTTAGGTTTCTTTTGTTTCTAACAAGAGCAAATTTAAAACTTCTAACTCGCATTTCATATTGGCTATCGTGATCTCCATCTTCCGAAGACATATAGCCTTTGAGGATGTCCTCATCGGACAATCTTGGGTTTTCATATTTCATTCCACACTCATCGCAAGTCACAATTTGCTGGGCGCCTTTTATTCCCGAAGCAGCACCGTAAAGCTTCGCGGGGTCCATTTCGGGCTTAGTGGGGGTAATCCAAGTTCTATACTTGTCACTTTTGCAAACAGGACACTTGGTTGCTGTTCGATTATTAGACACTCTGGCTCCCTATGTACCTTTACTCAATTCCTGAAAGTCTACCTTCAATTTAAGTTTTTTATCTACGAAAGAATCTTTTTGGCCTGGGCTGTGTCGTAGTTGACGAGTGATGAGATTCTAGTCGCCAGTCATCCTGCGTGATTTATGTGCGAATTGATACAGTAGAGATCAGGTCGCGAGTCATCAAAATGAAGATACTGAATTTGGATGTATAAATCTTGATAAGGTGGCCAGAAAAACTTTTTGCGTATTTAGCAAAACTAGTAATTTCGAATAGTTACGCTTTCATTTTGGATTGCACTTAAAAATAGTCTAATTTCTAAGGAGCATTTTCTAGATTTGGTGTAAATCGATACCAAGATAAAACATCTAATCCAGACTTTATTTCTTACCGCGTGTAGTAATTTTTTTTCCGAATTTAATGAATGGCACTTCGACCAAAAGATATGAGGCGCAAGACAAAATAACAATCAATATAATGCATAAGCTATTCGCTAGAATAGCACTTTCAAATATCGCAAAACTGACATACTTAATTGGAAAATGAAGAAGATATATTGAATAACAAATTGTTCCAGCACAAAGTAGAAGGTCATTAATCCACTGCGCCAATTGTCGCGGTGATTTAAACACATCGCCCAGTACCAAGTAAAGAAAAGAAATTAATAAGACTGTGTAAAGTAGGTTTAGCCGAAACAACTCTAAGAAGAAAGATGAACAAGCAGCCATTATCAAAAATTTGCTGTTGCTTATCCGGATTATCTTTGATTTTCGAATTATGTAAGCAATATTTCCAAAATAGAAGCATATTCCATAAACCCACCACCTCTTGCAATTATTCAATCCATACTCTGACAGATATGGATTGAAAAAGCCAAGGTTTTCCATAAAGAATGTTAGGAAGATTATGATGCCTAATATTGGAATTTCTAAGTATTTTGCGCTTTGACGAACAATAATTAGTATTGGGATAAGTAGACTCCACCAAAATTCTATTGGGATGGTTGCGAGGACGCCAATGGGGTCACTTTTTAAATATCTCCAATTAAAAACGTCTAGGAAAGTTAAATGGATTAAAACGTTTTTAATCTCGAAACTCGTAATTCTTTCATTAGTTATGAACTTGTAAGTTAGGTCAAGAAGAAGAACTAGCGCATACAGGGGCCACAATCGAAAAATTCTATGTACGAAGAATGTGGAAATTTTTGGTCGCTTGTTTGCCAAACTCGCGGATAATGCAAATCCTGATGCTACAAAAAAGACCGCCGGACCATAAATTCCCAGAGAAATAAAGGTATTCAAAAAAATGCCCAAACTAGATTGGTTGTCAACTAGTGACCGCATTCCAAATCCGTTGTAGTGAACAATCACCACGGAGGCGGCAGCAATGCCTCTCAGAATCGTTGCATTGTCTGTATCTTGATGCTTAACGATTAATTTTTTTGGAATTGCGAATTTCATGATTATGTAATTATCCCTCAAAGCTCAGGTAAAAAGTTTAACCGTTAGTTGTTACTGAATTTGGATTTCAAATTAACTATCTGGGCCGACGGCGTCGCTCTGACGAATTTGGACGAGGTTTTCTTGAGCCACGATTTGGACCTTTGCTTTCAACAATAGGCGCAACGTAAGGAATTCCAGAAGGTTCCTGGGCCCCAGTGATTCGCATTAAATCCTGATCCAATGGTTTAACGCCAACGAACTTAGGTGTTACCCCAGCACGTGAAGTTAGGCTTCCAACAGATTTCTGCTGCTTGGTTGTAGCAAGGGTTACAACAGCACCAGCTTCGCCTGCACGCGCTGTCCGACCTGAACGGTGAAGATAATCTTTGTGGTCAGTAGGAGCATCAACGTGAACAACAAGTGAGATGCCATCAACGTGAATACCGCGTGCAGCAACATCTGTAGCCACAAGTGCGGCATTCGCTTGCTGCTTAAACAATGCAAGTGTGCGAGTACGTACTGCCTGTGACTTTCCACCGTGAAGCGCACCAACTGAAACTCCAGCATGAGCAAGTTTGTCGGCAAGACGATCTGCTCCACGTTGCGTTTTGACGAATAGAATTGTCTTTCCATTACGAGCAGCAATCTGATTTGTAATGTCATCTTTATCGCCAGGGTGCATAACAAGCACAAAGTGCTCCATGGTTGAAACAGATGCACGATCATTCTGAAGCGAATGAGTCTTTGGATTATTCAAGTACTGACGAACAAGTGCATCTACACCACGATCAAGAGTTGCGGAGAATAGAAGTCTCTGGCCGTTTGGTTTTGCTTGATCAAGAATTTCTTTAACAACTGGTAAGAAGCCCATGTCAGCCATTTGGTCTGCTTCATCGAGCACTGTGATCTCAAGATCATCAAGTTGTACTTCGCCCTTGTTGAGCAAGTCAATTAAGCGCCCTGGTGTTGCAACAAGAATGGCGGTTGCTTTGCGCATTGCGGTTATCTGCTTAGCATAAGGCATTCCACCTGCAATGACTACTGAGTCATGACCAATTGCACGTGCAAGCGGAGTTAGAACTTCATCAATTTGCTGTGCAAGTTCACGGGTTGGCGTGAGTACGAGAGCCAAAGGTTTATGTGGTTTAGCAGCTTTGCCGCTGATATTTGTAAGTAAAGCAAGGCCAAACGCAAGGGTTTTACCTGATCCTGTTTGTCCGCGACCGAGAATGTCATGTCCTGCAAGCGCGTCCGGCAGTGTTGCAATCTGGATTGGGAATGGATGTGTGATGCCTTGCGCGTTAAGTGCATTGGCAAGTGCTGGTGCTATACCTAGATCACGGAAAGTAGTTGTTACTTCCGACAAAGGAGTTGCATCAATTAAATTAGCATCGGCTAAGTTTGCGGAGATGTAGTTATCATCTGCACCGAAATCTACAGCTGCATTGTTGTGAGTCTTAAATGCTTTGCGATCATCACGTGCGTAAGCAGGTGGATCATTGCGACGATCACGAACTGGCTTAAGAGGGCGTTCCGCGCGGTAGTTGGATGCCGAAACATCTGGTGCTGATTTATGCTTTGCAAAAGTTTGCTTTGAAGGTGAACCCGGCTTGTATTTCTCGCGCTTGCCAGGGATAAAGTTTGGACGGCCGTCATCTGTGCGAGCAACACGTTCTTTGGCTGCATCGCGACGAGTTGTTGGACGAGTATCTGGCTTCTTGAATTCTGGACGCGCTGTGCGTTCGTTGCGATCTGAAACAAATTTCTTGGCGCGTGATTCAGGCTTAACGATTTCTTCGCGAACTTCGCGTGGCTTTGATGGAGACTTTTCTTGATAACGCTTGGCACGCATCTTTGAACGCTCTGTTAAACGAGCATCCTTCTTAGAAAGAGTTGATGTGTCGATATCTGAATAACGTTTTGTTGATGGCTTGTTTGCTGGCTTTGAAGAAGCTGTTTTAAATGGTTTAGCTGCTGTGCCTTTACGTGCTGATTTTTCTGCACTTGTGTGGCGTGGCTTTGAAACCGGAGTTCCAGCAGAAGACTTCTTGGCGCGGGGCTTTCCGGCTTTGGCAGATGCTGCTCTGCGGGCTTTTCCGGGCGCTGTTGTACGTGGCTGTAGAGACATAGAAATGCATACCAATCGAGACGACAAGCGCGTCTCGGGTATGGCCTCGAATGGGCCAGGGCGGTGATAAGACTCGCAAGTAAGTGGCCATTTGGCTCACTTTGGGGGAAGTTCATCGATGCAGGGTGCGTCGATGAACTAATTGTAACAGTTAATTAATAGTGCTTAATCCAGGACTACTGAACCGTTTGGTGTGCTCAAATGAACGGAAACTATTCCGGTTTCGCCATCTTGGCTTGCAGGGTCAACTATACAGAATCGAATTTATGGGTCAGATGCAACTGTTTAATCAATAACATAGCCAACTTTTCTCGCAACTATTAATTCAACTTCAGAAGCTTATGTTTAATGAAAATTTTTAAATTCATCAGGGCCAATTCTCTTCTTGTCATATTTACATAAGGGTTATGTGGACCGAGTTTTAGGGTGGGGGCTCCTTGAAGTCTTAGGTCTTCTTCTAGTTTAAAATAAGATTCCAAACTTAAATTTCCATTTCTAATAAATAGGTTACATTCTGCGGCGCCATTAGGGATGACTCTGACTGGAAAAAAATTGTGCTTTGAAAGCTCCTTTAATGCCGATAGCAGGTCGATTTCATCTTCGTACATTGACTTCTCAGAAATATAGGGGAATTCCAGGACAGCTACTTTGATATTTTTCAGAAACATACCAGCACTGAGAAATACTTCAAGATCATTTCCTTGGGTGTCAATTTTTAGAAAATCCACAGTACTGATTCTAAATTCTCGAATTAAATCTTCCAGAGTGGAGCATTTAACTTCAGTCTCAAGATCTACTTCAATTCCCTCCAAGTAACCAGCATTGATCTCTACGTCTATGTTAGTTCTGACTTCGTTTAGAGTGGAGAGTTCAGTCCACTTCATTCTCTTAAAAATTCTTTTCCCTGAAGCTGGGATTTTTTCCTGCGAGCAAATGGCCCGACATATCACGGTGGTATTAGGAAGTTTTTCAATAGACTCAGCAATATCTGGAAGTGGTTCAATAGCGTAAACAGTATTTTCCTTGGAGAGTTTAGCCATGTAAGTGCTAAGAAGTCCGACTGATGCCCCTACATCCACAATTATTGCCATAGGTTGAATTTATCTTAAAATCTTGTTTACGACGGATTTGCCAGACATAAGATGAGGTTGATTTATTGTTGAGTAATTTGCGACATTAAATGACTCAGTCAAGTATTTCAATTCTTGAGCGTGTTGAAAGGTGAACAGCAACAATTCCTGATTGGTCATCGTTTGTTGATGGGTCTACCCATTCGATCGTTACATCACCTAGCGCCGCCAAGATTTCTTCTTTGAACCAAGAGTCAGAGAGTTGATCTTTATCTGAAATGACAATTTTTTCGATCTTTGAAACTGTTGATCCGTCTTTTGAAGGATGATCTTCAGTTAGCCATTCAATAAAAAACGGAAGTTCTCTTGAATCTGTAATTTCCTTTACGCCAATTTGCTTCCACTTAAGGTCTGTTCCATCAGGGCGTGTGCGGTGGCCATCAACTGCCTTGCGGCCAAACTTTTCTTCAATTGGTGAAATATCTTCGGTGCTAAATACCCAAGTAAGCCATCCGCCACCTTCTTGAGCTTTCTTAGACACAGCCTTGCCCCATGGTGTTTGTTCTGTCGCTGGGTGATCAAGCGGGCAAACAACTTCGATGTACTTTCCATCAAGTAGTGGTGCAGTGAAGTTACGTGTACCAAAACGTGGGTGAATACCGCCATCAACAAATGTTGTTCCTAGGCGCGAACCCAGACGTTGCACGGTGTCGGCTAATTGATCATGGGAAGTTACATATGAGACATGGTCTAAGCGCATGGGGCAATTTTGCACCATGAAATGGGGTGGTCTTTACCAAGTTGAGGAGCGGTTAAAGGGTGCAGGTTAAGTTTTTCTTAGGGGTTTTGCCCTGAAGTAAGTAGGAATCCACGGCGTTATCAACGCAGGCGCTGCCACGACCTTGGCCGGTGTGGCCGTCGGCATCCAAAGAGATTAGTTTGGAAGTGGTGAAGATTTTATGGAGGCCAACTGCCCAGTCGTAAGGGGTAGCAGGGTCACGGGTTGTGCCGATGACAAGGATTGGTGCGGTTTTAATTGACGTGATTTTGTTTGTGGATCTCGTTAACTTGTCTTTAGGAGGAGGCGTTAAAAACTTACAGGCGATATTTGTGTAGGCAAGGTATGGACCAAAGACCGGTGCGCGATCGGTGAAGCGCTGAGCTTCTGCTTTTGTTTTTTCAATGCTGCGAGTGTCGGGCCAATCAAGGCAGTCAATGACGGCGCCGGAATCGAGTTCGTTAGACATGTACATGCCATCTGATGAACGACCGGTGTATTGATCGGCGAGGTCGAGGAATGTGTCGCCGAAGCCGCGTTGGCCTTCGAGGAATGCGGTACGAAGTTTTGGCCACCCGTCGGCATCATCGTAAAGAGCTGATGCAGTCCCTAGAACAATAAGTGATTCGGTCGCGACGCGGTCGTCGTTTTCAACTTTTGTTTTGCGTGGAAGTGGGTTGGTGGCTGCGGTTGTGAAGAGCGAGATGATTGCAGCGGTTGCTTCTTGGCGGTTTGCTGGGAGTGGGCAATCATCTTGTTTCGCACAGTCGGCAAGAAATGCATCGAGAGCAATGTCGAAGCCAACTGCTTGAGAAATGTTTTGTTCGAGGATTGAAATATTTGGATCGAGTGCGCCATCAAGAATCATGCGCCCGACTTTTTCTGGAAAGAATTGTGCGTAGAGCGTGCCGAGGTATGTGCCGTAGGACTTGCCGAAGAAGTTGATCTTTTTATCGCCAAGTGCTGCGCGCAGAATGTCCATGTCGCGCGCGGATTCTGCGGTTGAGTAATGGGTTAAGAATTCGTTCTTCTCTTCGCATTTTTTGATGAAATCTTCTGAATCTGCGAGCGCCTTTTCGAGTTCTGCCTCGGTGTCGGGCTTGGCATCGGATGCGTAGCTGGCATCGGTTTCTTCATCGGTTAAACATTCAATTGGTGCGCTGCGGTCGACACCGCGTGGGTCAAAGCCCACAATGTCGTAACGGTCGAGGACATCGGGATCGAAGACGTATTCAGCGTTATAGGCATAGTCAACGCCAGAACCGCCAGGGCCTCCGGGGTTCACGATTAGCGAACCGATGCGGTTCTCTTGATCTTGGGCTTTGTAGCGAAGAACAGCTAACTTAAAAGTTCCAACGGTTAAGTCGGCGTAATCAATTGGCACACGCAAGTCGGTGCATTCGAAGTCTTCGTAGCAAGTTGCCCAGTCGAGTTTCTGGTTTTCATAAGCAGCTAAATCAGAGAGTGGTTTTTCAATCGCAACATTGGAAGCGCATCCTGTTGCAATCAGTGCAAACGTGAGAGTTAAAGCGGTGAGAAAAGGGGTGCGTTTTTTCATTAGGCCAAACGACACATCAAGGCTTCGATGGTTAAAAGTGGTGCTGCGTTGTGGCTCAAGTTGGTCCTGGCTTCCATTATGGCGTTGACCTTCTTTACCGTCGCGTGAGCGGGTGTTTTATGCGCATAAGCGGTTATTTGATCGGTCATATCTATGTTGATTATGGAATCTGTGGCGCCGGCCTGAACCATCATGACAT
>Ga0315899_10000845_pt1 | contig 36211 bp, 27 predicted proteins | sample LakEriMetagenome_2_FD_203518 | JGI IMG/M metagenome (GOLD analysis project Ga0315899, IMG submission 203518) | Freshwater fungal communities from buoy surface, Lake Erie, Ohio, United States - Buoy 4 MA112 | ecosystem: Environmental > Aquatic > Freshwater > Lake | place: USA: Lake Erie, Ohio...
TCACGGAAGCGATCTGGCAGCAACTGAATAAGATCACACGACAAAGAGATTTTGTTACAAACGAAAGCTCCGGAGATTGGATTGTACGTGCTCCATGGCCAACTCCTGACCCGGAGCACATCAAGCCGGAGATTGAAAAGCAGTTCTCGCACTTTGTTGCATTAATCGGTGCCGTTCGCGAAATTCGATCTAGGCAAAACATTGCACCGAAGCAACAGGTCTCTTTCTCTGTAAAATGTTCTGCGGAGATGCGAGACCTGCTAGCACCCATGAGCAAATTCCTAGAGGCGATGGCAAATGCGAGGGCCGAACAATGGAGTGATAATCCTGTCATTCCATCTGTTAACGCGGCCGTTTCCATCCCCGAAATGGATGTCTATGTTGACTTGACTCAATTCATCGATGTTGCAGCAGAGATCACGCGAAATGAAAAGCTACTCGCCAATCTCGTAAAGCAGATCCAAGGCAAAGAAGGACGATTATCAAACGAGTCGTTTGTCAGTCGTGCTCCAGCCGATATCATCGAGAAGGAACGACAGGCACTGGCTGAACTCGTGTCTCAACGCCAGGCGACAGTGGATGCGATTGAGAAGCTAAAGACGCTCTAATCGTCAGTGTGGATGGTGTGAAATCAGCGGAAGAAACTCGTTGGAAAACCACCAAAATACGGTGGTTTACTCATCGAGCTTCAGCAACTCCCTTATATTTAGGTTTAATTGTACCGTTGCTTTGCCCTTGAACCTAAAGACGACCCCATGGAAGACAATCCTTACAAAATCACGTCCGAAAACACACACTACACAGATTCAACCGCAGGGCCATCGGCTGGCGATTTAGACAAGTCAAGCGAAGATTTGGTATCAATAGCGCGGTGGCAAGCATTCTTTGGTTTTCTCGGAGCGTTTTCCTGCATTTTGTTGATGATAACGATGGTCTTTCAATTGCTGTTTGTGTTGGGCGCAGGGGGGGTAGGCGGCTTTGATGGACTGCTTTCGTTTGGGCTGTTTTTTCTCGTGTTGATTGCGTACGGTTTACCAACACTCAAGCTTCTCAAAGCTAGTCAGAGTGCTCGTCTATGCGCTCGGCGAGAAGAGAGCCTTTCGAAAATGATTAAGGCTCAACGATCGTTTTGGAGTACCATCGGGATTGTCGTTTGTGTGACGTTGGGACTGTATATCTCCTTTTTAGCTCTCTTGTTTTTTGGTTTATCCGCATCAAGTTCCTTTTAGGAACTAATCAATCGGCAGTCATCGGTTACAAAGAATCAGCAAATTACTCTTAAAACAAGGTTTGAAATTTTGAAGACTGTGATTTTATGTGGTGGACAAGGTACTCGAATGCGAGAGGAGACCGAGTACCGACCCAAGCCGTTGGTTGAGATTGGTGGAAAACCCATCCTTTGGCACATCATGAAAATGTACTCGTCTTTCAGTTTCAGTGATTTCGTTCTGTGTCTTGGCTACCGTGGTCAAATGATTAAAGATTATTTCCTACAATATCACGCTATGAACCATGACTTTACCATGACATTGGGGCGTGAGAAAAGCATCGAGTTCCACGATGTCGTAGAAGCCAATCCGTTCACCGTGACTCTAGCCGAAACCGGCTTGGCAACCATGACGGGTGGGCGAGTACTGCGAGTGTCAAAGTATATCACTGAAAAGACGTTCATGATGACCTATGGAGATGGTGTCTCGGACATTAACATTGCAGAATTAGTTCGATTTCACGAGTCACACGGCAAGCTTGCGACGATCACCGTGACACACCCGGTCTCAAGGTTTGGAATGGTCGATGTAGATAAATCGGGAGCCGTCGATCGTTTTGTGGAGAAACCAACAGTAGATTCATGGGCGAGCGCTGGATTTTTTGTTCTTGATCGCAAGGTTCTTGACTATCTCGACGGCGATGACTGCATTTTTGAACAACAGCCGCTAGAGAGACTTGCGGCAGATAATCAACTAGTTGCATTTCGACACGAAGGCTTTTTCTTCGCAATGGATACCTATCGAGAGGTGCTCCAGCTTAATCAATTGTGGGATCGAAACGAAGCTCCATGGAGGGTTTGGTAATTGCTAGACGTTCTCAGAGCTTATCGCGGCGCAAAGATTCTGCTTACCGGGCATACTGGTTTTAAGGGTGCGTGGTTGGCGAAATGGCTTGTCTCGCATGGCGCACAGGTTATTGGCTATTCTCTTCCTCCAGATGGCGAGCAGTCGCTGTATCAAGCGTTGGCTCTCGACGATCAACTCGAATCGATTGTGGGAGATCTAAGAGACTGCAACACGCTTTCCGAAACCATTGTTCGTGTCAGACCCGACTTCGTGTTCCATCTTGCGGCTCAATCACTCGTGAGAAGATCTTACAAAGATCCCTCGGGGACATTTTCATCCAACGTTACGGGAACCATAAATGTTCTGGAATCGTTGAGACAACTGGATAGATCGGGGACGACATGCAATGTGGTCATCGTTACGTCCGACAAATGCTATCGCAACCTTGAGCGGAATCATCCCTATATCGAATCGGACCCATTAGGTGGACTCGATCCGTATAGCTGCAGCAAAGCAATGGCGGAACTAGCCGTAGAAAGCTATCGGCATTCCTATTTCTCGCCCGGAACTTCAAGCGTTCGAGTCGCTTCTGCTAGAGCTGGGAATGTTATTGGCGGTGGTGATTGGGCAGAGGATCGAATTGTCCCCGACTGTATAAGATCGTTACAAATGAATGCGCCGATTGCTATTCGCAACCCAAACGCTTGCAGACCGTGGCAGCATGTTCTGGACCCATTATTCGGTTACTTACGACTCGGCATGATGTTGAAAACCGAGCAAACGAAAACAGAACTTAAAGCACTTTGTTCCGCATTTAACTTCGGACCTGCCCACGAGAGTAATCGAACCGTGGATTCATTGGTTGACCAAGTGCTCTTAAATTGGAACGGAACTAGACAATACATTCAACATGATTTCGCTCCACACGAAGCCCAGTTACTTCACTTATCCACGGACAAGGCCGAATCGATTCTAAATTGGAAACCGATCTGGGGCTTTGAAACCACGATTGACAGGACCGTTTCATGGTATAAACGCGTTCTAAGTGGTGAATCCGCGTCCGAAGTCACAACGGAACAACTCGGCGAATTCGAATCGGCCATCCTTTCTTCCTCAAGCCAATCTCCTCTCCCATGATGGACCGACCTCTCCATAACATTTCAAACGGGTATGTCAGTCAATGTCAAGTTTGCGGCAATCCCGATTTACAAGAAGTACTTAATCTCGGACATCAGCCTTTATGCGATACGCTATTGTCCTTGGAGGAGTTAACACAACCTGAAGTCCAGTTTCCATTGAGGCAAATGTGGTGTCCCAAGTGCACGCTATCACAACTAGATTACGTCGTTTCTGGTCCGGTCGTTTACCATCCTGAATATCCTTATCGTAGTGGCGTTACGCGGGAGTTGGCCGCATACCAAGCGGAACTTGCCCGTGACGTGGTCGCGTTGTTAAAGCTTTCAGCTGATAGTTTGGTCGTCGATATCGGTTCGAATGACGGCACGCTGCTTAGTGCCTTTCGCGACTTGGGCATGCGAGTTCAGGGGGTCGAGCCGACGAATATTGCAAAATACGCTGTGCGGGCCGGAATTGAAACCATTCAAGAGCCTTTCACCCCCTCGTCGGCTCAAAAGATCATCGAATCGCGAGGAAAAGCAAAACTTGTGACCGCAACCAACGTCTTTGCCCATATGCAGGGGCTAGGAGATTTTCTGGAGGGGTTGGAGGCGTTAGTAGATTCGGATGGATACTTTGTGCTGGAGAATCATTATCTTGGTGCGGTGATGGACCGCTTGCAGTTTGATACGATCTACCACGAGCATCTTCGGACCTATTCGCTCCGATCGCTGGTCACGTTGTTCGATTATTATGACTTTCGCGTTGTAGATGCTCTGAAAGTTAGCCGTTATGGTGGCAATATTCGGGTAGTCGTTGCGAAAGGCAAGTCATGTAATCCGTCGAGTCGTGTGACCGAGATACTCGCGGAGGAAGACGCATCAATGCGAGATCCTGGTTACTATCAAAGGTTTCGCGATCGATCGATTCAGTTAAAGAACCAATTCGTAGAACTCGCGATTCAGTGCGCTAAATCCGGTTCGTTATTGATCGGTAACTCCTGTCCAGGACGTTGCAGTACGCTACTCAATTTCGCTGGAGTAGGGCCTGACTTAATGCCCTATATTGCTGAACAACCCGCATCACTGAAGCTGGGTAAGTACCTGCCGGGTAAACATATCCCAATCGTAAACAACCAACGTCTTATCGACGAGCAGCCCGAGCACGTTATGTTGCTGGCGTGGCACTATGCGAAACCGATCGCGGAGCAGTTGCGAGAACGAGGACTAAGGTCAAAACTTTACGTTCCTATGCCCGAACTGGCACTCATGGAGATTTAGATTGTCGGCGTCGAACGATAGTGATTTCTGCAACCACAGGTCCGATGAACAGCGGTCGCTTGCATTTTTTGGTGGCGGCAGATGGGGCTCGATTCTATTCGAAGAACTTTTCAAGCAAGCCTCCCCGAGTACCAATCTTGTGTGGGTAACCAGGGATGCTAGCAAAAAGAAAGAGGAGTGGAGTCGTAAATCCATTCATGGAAATGTCGAGTTCATCGATGCGTGGCAAGATCGATTGGTCGATTGCGATGGGGCTATTGTGGCAACCTCTGTCGATCGCCACTATTCGCTCTCAAGAGATTTGCTGTCAGCGACTGTACCTGTTCTGTGTGAGAAGCCCCTAGCGGCGACACGCTCTCAGTTAGATCATTTGCGACAATTAGCAATAGAGAATCATTGTCCGTTTGGGGTTCATCTGGAGTTCGCTTATCTTACCTCGTTTGATGATTTTATAGAAAAAACAAAATCGATTGAGGTCGCGCGTATTCACGTGGAGTGGTTCGACCCAGAAATTGAGATCCGCGGAGGCGTTGAAAAGCGTGCTGAGTATCAGTGCGATATCATAAGCGATCAACTGCCACATGTTTGGTCTCTAGTATCCCGTGCCATATCGAACGGATTCGAGCCACAATTCGATTCGATTCACTACTCCCCCAGGAGGACGACAGTTTCCGGGACAATTGGAGCTATCTCCGCGGAAATTCAGCTAAGTCGCCGCCATAGTCAGCGCCGACGTTACATAAGCGTAAACGGAGGTGAAGCGACCTTTGATTTCAGTATCGAGCCCCCGACAGCGACGTTTCGCAACGCTTCTCTCTGCTTGCAGGCGAGCCTTATGCGTCCATTGCAGTACACAGTTAGCAGCTTTCTGGCTCAGGTCGACGCACACAAAAACGTTAATTCGGGTTTAGATTCTAACGATTCCGCATTGGGTTCCGATACACGCAACCGCTGGGCTATCACCGACTGGGCTTTGTCTGTTGAGAATTACTACGCATTTTTGTTGCAGTGTCTCCAATTGAGCGAACAAATGTCGACAATTCAAGACGGCCTCATCTCGCAGTTGCTTTCTGGTAGGAATTCCTTGCTAAAGGTTGACTCTTCGTTACCAGAGGAACATGTTCAGCTAGTATTAGATCGGTGGCTTCCCAAGGGAATTGCTTCCGGCGCGGGGTACAGACCGAGTCCGTATACTAACGATTGCGAACTGGCATTACAGATTGTGCGATCGCTTCAAAAACGCTCTTGAGCGTGCCGGTTGGTCGGTACTTAGAAATCAAGCTTACTTGGATAGGTATACAAATGACAAAGGGGTATTGGATCGCGAGAGTCGATGTTTCAAACGAAGAAGCTTACGGCCGATATAGAGAGTTAAACGGTATTGCGTTCTCGAAGTTTGGCGGCCGATTTGTGGTTCGCGGTCCTGCAGGCAAAGTCGTTAAAGGGGTGCCACGCAAGCACAATGTTGTACTCGAGTTCCCCACCTACGAAGCGGCGCTAGCTTGCTACGAAAGCCCGGAGTATCAAGCGGCCAAAAAGTTTCTTGATCTAGTTGGCGAGGTCGATCTGATCATTATTCCTGAGTACGATGCGTGACGGGTTCACTGTTTAAGTGAACGTGCAATCGATTCATCAAGCAGTCATCTAATCGATCAATCTACATTTCCTAAGAGAAGACTTCAACATACTGAGCGTAGGATGTTTCTTTGTGAGATGTGCAGCATGCTTTCTGGCAATTTTCTCTCCTTCTGCACCACCGATGGCTTCTCGTAGATCCGCCAAGATACTCGCGGCTTCTCGATAATTCTCAGTCCCTCGTTCCTCCACTAACTTCGATGTCTTTTTGAGCCATTCGTCGGGTGCCGCCTTGATAGCGACCATTCGTGACTGTCGTTCCTTTTCGGCTTTTTCTGCGTCACGTTTGGCTTTCGCCGCTGCCTTGATCCGTTTCTGCTGGACAACTTTGTCTCGAACGGTTTTGACTAAGTCCATTAGCGTTTCGGCAGACCTTTGGAGGTTCGATGTAGGCCAGGCAATGGCTGGCAGTTGAGACCGCATTTCAGAAAGAAGCGAATTCCTCAGGTCGACAGGATCTCCAGAAAGTAACAGCCGAATAATCTCGGTAAGTTGATTGGGTGACAAAGATGAAATCCAATTCCGTTCCATGGTCGACTTGATCTCGTCTAAATTAAAATCCGGAATCCCCTCTGACGCCGCTTCGATCATGAGTGGATCGAGTTCAAATAACGATAGAATGCACTTTGCTGATTCGGGAAAGTCGGCAAGCCCATGTGGCACCGGTGGCTCGACTAACTCTTCAAAATCCTGATTAATATCATGAAGACAACAGAGCCAAATAAAGTAAAACGCCCTTAAGTCTCCCGAAGCGAACATTTCGCGGAGCACGGTTGCCGCTTCGAACAAGTCATCGAACTCCATTTCTAAATAGGAGACATCCTCGAGCGCAGGGGCGATACTTAAAATCCCACCGACGCCATCTTTATCTTTCGTCCAGCTCAGCCCCTCGGACTTCATGTAGCTGGAAATCACGCCGCCGGAGAAAGGCAACCCCATGGGCAATCTCAATCTCAACTCACGTTGCCCAAAGTTTGAATCCATGACAAAAATGTCATATCCATTGCGAAGCATACCATTAATGTCACCGCGAAACGATGAATAGTGATACTCGACGGAATAAGCCCATTTCGAAAACTCAGCACGAGAAGATTGACGATCCATGAACTCCATCTGTTCGTCCGTAAGTGGACGGTCAATGGCCCGAAACTCGACGACTTGAAACTCACTCATTTCGTTTCTTTGATTTCGTAGTTAAGACTGTTTTCATAGGGTGCCATTGCCCCCACTCGGACGAACAAAGTTATACCAACGATATCCATCGGGCAAGACGTTCGATACAGCAAACTCCAGATGTAGAATTCTTCTATGACGCGTAGTTCCCTCGACGGATGCTCCGCTAGCGTGGCTGATTAGCGGTCGCATGGCCAGCACGTCCCCTGCGAGCGCGTAAATCGTGACTGCTTGATCGACTCCCGCTCCCTCACTTTCGCTCGAGACATGGGAGCCAGGAATGACCCGTAGCGGTCCATTTTCGTCGGTCACATCATCGAGATGAATACGGAGAGTCAACATTTGCTTTAAAACATCATCATGTGCAATCACATGCGGAACATCAGCTTTGAGGGTTGGTCGAGTAAAAATCGATGAGGGAAGTTTGTTGTCCATGACGGCGATCGAAGTGTCTTTGTGCCACGGTAGGCTCCAGCTTCGTTCAGGTGGTTTATCAAAGAACAATGCCCGCACGAGCCCAAAGTCTTTGCCGAGTTCGTTAGATAGCAACTCGAACATTGGCTCCGAATTCCAAACAGCGGAGACTTCGGGAATAGAGTCAATCAAATTTCTAGCTGCATAAACATGTCCCCGAATCGATCGAGCACGAATCGATTCTGATTCCGTCTCAAACGCGTCATTAAACGCATGCAACAACCGAAGAATCATTTCTGTATCCACGGCATGCTCCATCATGCAGAATCCATCGTGAGATAAGCTCCAACCAACGTGAACCATAGGGAATTCCGAAAAAGAAAAAATGAAAAATGATCGTCGGCCATTCTACCGGGCGTTGATCGGTAGGGACAAACGTGAAGGCATTTCGGAGAATTTGTTTCCTGGTGACCGGACGTGTCACGCGGCTGCTAATAAATACCAATGTTGGGACACGGCATCCCGACGAATTCCCCGCAGCCGCAGGCCGCTTGAATCAGGATCATTCAAATGTTGTTTCTAAGTCGCAAAGTTGGTGAGAAGATAGTCATCGGTTAAATTTAGTGCCATCCACATTTTTGACTCGCGGAACTTACGGTTTCTTGGTTTCCAATACCCAAAGCAGAAATTCGTTGTGTCGACTTTTGTTTCGATTTCGGTTGTCGGGTAAAGAAGTGGCGTTTAGCAGCCATTGAAAGCCAATCGATGCATGCAACTAGCGTGGCGGACAAGTCGTGTTGACCGTCCACCATTGTTTTGGGGCTATGTATCGCTGCGAGTTCGTAGTGAAGCGAGCTTAGGTAAAGCAAGCTGCTGCTCGGCGCTGGCCTCGATGCCAACGCCTGCCGATGCGCTCCGCATCAACCGACATCGAGTCCGAACCACCAACGCATCGACTAAAGTACTTCTTAAAATTCCATACCAAGTCCGACAGCATCTCCGGTACAACTCCACATGCGATCAACGCATCGCTCAATGGCTTGGGCAAGAGCACTGTTCCCGCACTCGGCTTATTCTCCGCAACCCAGCAAAGCAGCTTCTTGTAGCTGCTCCAGTCGATTCGCAGAAATCCTTTATTGCTTGCTCGAAGCCCCTCACGATGCACTTGCGGGTCACTCGATTTTACCTCTGCACTTAAACTCAGAGGCGCAAGCCAGCCGTCGCGCGGGACTCGTTTGACTGGAACCTTCTTCTTAGTCTTAAGATCCTGACGCTGCTCTGCAAGTGACCTGCGTCGCTGAGCTATCGATTCTTCGTGCGTGATCGGTACTAGATCAAATGCCGCCGAAGGAATTTGCTTGCCCTTTTCCGATTCGATACGATCGTAAACCGACGTGTGAATCGATTTTTCGAGACTCTCAGTCATAGCTGCTCGAACGGGGTTCAAGTCAACATACATTGCACAAGCCAACAAACCTGCATCATCAACAATTCGTTGAGCTTTGAACCGCCCTTCCCAGAACCTCCCGGTGCACCCGTCTTGAGCGTTTGCCATGCGGGCAATCGGCTCGGCGAGGGCGCGCATAAACCAGGATATATCGGACAGTCTGGTTCGGATCATCGCTAACTGATCGGGATCACCGAGGACCCGCTGGACATCAATTTTCGATGGTTCGGCGAGGTGTTCTTCCATTCTGTGGCCGGGGAAAACGCGAAGCCATCGAATGGCGACCTCTTCGTCGGATAGGTTTGCCAAGACATCGGGCCGGCTACGCAGGATAACATGTACGTGATTCGAGAGGATCGCGTAGGTAAGAATATCGATGGCGAAGACCGAAGCGAGAGCCTCGAATCGGCGTCGAATCCATTCACGTCGATAGGAGTAGTCGATACCTGAGACATCGTCTTCGCCGGCCAAAAAAGCTCGGCGCACGCATCTTTGGACGCAGTGAACGATAGCGATTTCATCGTGTCGAAACTGTTCGGAACGTAAGGGTCTAACCATGATCTGAATCCTTAAAGTAACGAGATATGAGAATGATACCCCACAACCGCAAAAAGGACAACATAAGGTGGATGGCACCAAATAATCGATGCGATCTCTTAATCAATGCTTAACAGATTATTGTCGCGAAAATGGTGGGCAAATTTGTACGGTTTGGGTAGACTATGGCGTCGGTCTGGGGTGGAGTTACGTCAACTCCTCAACCATCCCGGTGTTTTTAGGGGGTCGAATCTAGAGAATTCAACTATGAAAAAATTATTGGTCTTGGCCTCGCTGCTCACAGCCCTTTTAGCTGGTCAGGCAGATGCAGGGATTACAATCAGTGGCGGCAATGTTGTCGTTATGCGAGTTGGAGCAGGGAGCACTGCCCTTACCAATGCTTCAACTGCCATGTTTTTGGAAGAGCGCAGTGGATCTACTGGTTCCTTGGTTCAAACCTTCGCTTTCGACACAACCGGTGCCAATCGGTTGACAATGAGTGGGACCGCGACTTCTGAAGGGAAAATTAAGTGGTATAACGGTAATCTGGCAGTTACGGGTTACGATTCAAATGCGGGAGTTGCTGCGATCAACGGAACGACGTCAATCTCTGTCAATAGGTCGATTGCCGTAATCAATACCGACACTGCAGCCATGACGTTCACAAGACTCAACGATGCTTATTCAGCTAATAACATCCGTGGAGCAATTTCTGACGGCACGAATATTTGGACATCTGGAACAGCAACTGGTGCGAGTTCTGGCGTAAGGCATGCTACTGTGGGTGCCACAACTAGCACACAGTTGAGCACGACCGCTACAAACATAAGGACTGTAAATATTGCAGACGGGCAACTTTTTGCTTCACACAACTCTGGGGCAAGCAATCGGATCATGCAGGTGGGAGTCGGGCTTCCTACAACCGCTGGGAATACGATGACTGGACTCGCTGGAATCCCAAACAACACGTCCAATTACGATTTCTTCCTTGCCGACCTGGACAATGCTGTTGCAGGGTCGGATACGTTGTTTACAACAAGAGGGAACTTTATCGATAAGTACTCGTTGGTGAGTGGCACTTGGAATCTTAATGGTTCAATCGACCTTGGGGCGGAAACATTTGGGCTTTCGGGAATCGAGCAAGGGGGATCGGTACGATTCTTCGCGAACACGGCCGGTTTCGTTCGTGGCTACGACCTAACCTCTGCTTGGAACACCTCCTTCACAGCGACGCAGCTATGGACAGTTAATGCTGGATCAAACACAGCGTTTCGTGGCGTGGCTGCTGTACCAGAACCATCTTCGATGGCTCTTCTAGGTTTGGTGGGACTAGGTGGATTCGCTTTCCGACGATTCCGAACCAAAAAAGCTCAAGGCACTCAGACTTTGTAAAAATCTTTCCTTTGCAAAAGTTTTATACGTTCTGCGAACATAATCACTTAGGTTGTACGGAGTTTATCCCGTGCAGCCTTATTTTTTTGCCTTACGTAGAACAACATTTGCGTTATATGACATGCTTGGGCGATAGGAAATTTCCGAGTGTCAATAAAGATCAGCTTCTGTAGGTTTAATCAAATGAGGCGACAGCAGTTATGCCACAACGAAGTCTCGTAAGTGTTGGATTCTTTCTTTTGGTCGTTTTTCTCACCAATGACCATAACCTCTGGTCGGACATAATTGGCGGGCAAAAAGTCGACGCGACAAAAAAAGTCGCTAAAGATGGTAAACCTGATCCACTTGGACCTGCTCTCGATGCATTCGAGAAACAAAATTTCTCGGAGTTTCAAACTGCATATAGGTTAGCAACTGTTTATCTGCCTCTCCCAGCCGAGGAGGTCTTTTGGAGCCGTCTTTTACTCGATGACGGGCGAATTGAAGAAGCGATCGCAATGCTGGAATCATATCAGCAAACGTCCCCCAATGATCCAGAAGTTTACATGACTTTCGGCTTTGTTGCGATGAAATCGCGTCGATGGACAGACGCACAGTTACAATTTGAAAGGGCTGAGACACTGATTGCCCAAGGTCAATTACAAAAGGAAAGATGTAATGACGTAGTACCTGGTCTGATACAGCTTCAGGCCGAAGTTGCCTTACAAAAACAGCAATGGGAGTCGGCGGAAAAGTTTTTTGTTCAGCTCAAAGAACTACTACCAGATGACCCGCTCCCTCCTTATCGTATTGGTCTGACACAAGTCCTGTCAGGTCGTTTGGAAGAGGGTATTGCGACAATGAAGTCCGCTAGAAGTTCCAGCCACGAGCTACCATGCCCACATTTGACCGTGGCCGATACCTTGATTCAAAGTAGGCCTTGGTTCACTAACCCAGACGAAGCGAAAATCATTGAATGTCAGTTCCGAGAAGCGATTTTAGGTTCACGAGAAGAGATCGAACCTTGGCGTGAGTATCTAAAGTGGCTTCTTATGATGGACAGGTCCAGCGACGCTTTAACCTATCTAGAAAAAGTCCCTGAAACAGTGAGAACTTCTAGGGACATGTCGTTTATCAGAGCGGTATCGCATCGGTGCATTGAACAATACGAAGAAGCGGAATCGATTTTGGTGGAATTGCTTAAATCGAATCCAGGGGACGTCGAAGTTTCAGATCAGCTGATTTTGGTTTTGTTGAATAGTACGGATTCTGAGAAGAAGAATCGAGCAAAAGCAATGGCCGAAGAAAACTTGACAAAGTTTCCAAATATTGAAAATGTCATAGCGACGGCAGGTTGGGCGTCACTTTGCTTCGACGAGATTCAGGCAGCAGATCAAAGATTATCAATGCTATTTTCCCGAGGGGTTCTTTCGCCCCAATCGGCATATTTTGTTGGTAAACTACTGGAGCGACTTGATCGTAAGGAAGAAGCGAATAGTGTTTTTAAATCTGCGATCGAAAAGACTGGTATCTTCCCAGAACGCCCCGTTTTGAAAAAGAAAATTTATCGTCAAGAAAAGGAATCACAGGAATAGACATGCTTCTAAATCGATTGAAACCGTTCGAACGCGATAGTAAACAAGAAACTAAGTCCTCGTAATTCTGCCACTAGCTCACCCTGCGGAATTTGATTTTTGGGTTTCCTCTAACAAGGTTATCCGCACGTTTTGGCAATAATCGCGTTTTTGTTTAATTCTTCCATGCTCATGCCGTAACGCGTTCCAAAAAGAAAAAATGGCCCTAATGCTAAATGGATCTAATAGATCGGAGATATCTGAACGTACGATAGTGTTGCCACGGGTATCGCCAAAACCCGCTCGTCCTTCCAGCTTTTCGTTCGACTCCGCGCTGAACGTGCGACCACCAGCGTGTCTTTAAAATCACGTTCGTTTAACCAGCCGATTGTTCTGTTTTGGGTTGGCAAGTCAGGTCCGGCAAAACGGGGTGGGAATTGATAGATCTCCTGGATAAGCAAGGAACATTCAGAGTGTTTTTCTGGGCGAGGTATTCAGCGGAAAACGGAAGTTAATCCAGGGCGAACCAGGAACAATCAAAAACCTATAGGCTCTATCCCATGCAAAAGATGAAACGCAAAACAACTACCTATCATTCCCGATAATTGTGTCACGCAAACCGTTTGGAACTTAAACAGGCTCAGGATCGATGGTTTTCCATCTACCTGCCGATCCCCATCGCTATCCATTCTTTGATCAGTCTGCCCAATTGATCTACGCTGCTGGGACTCGGAAAGAACGATTCCACCGTCACCGGGCCACCTTCGGGGCGAGACCAGAAGTCGACGGGGATGGGCTCAAATTGCAAACCGGCTTGCTCAGCCAGCTTCATCGCCCTGGGCATGTGAAAGGCACTTGTTAACAATCCACACCGCTTGCCTCGCCATAGGTCCTTTCGACTCGCCAATTCAGTCATCTCGGTAGACGTGTTCTGACCTTCAAACAATACGATATCTGCTTCCGGTATTCCCAAATCTCTCCATAGCCGCACTGTCTGCTCGCTTGGCCCCTCTCCCTGCTTTAGCTCTCCGATTAACGATCCCTTTAACTCTAGAACGCTTCCTGTAGTGACCAGCTTTTTCGCTTTTCCCTGATGGTAAAGCCTCGCTGCAAAGCCCATCCTATCACCGGCCGATCCAAACTGTGGGTCTCGAGTTGGTCGGGTAGAACTGCCACCTCCCAACACAACTACCACATCGTATGGTTCTATTTCATCGAACGGTATGCACACATATTTCTGCTCCCATTTCGCGATCACTTGCTGGACCACATAGGGAGCCGACGTACCCCAAACTAGCACCGCAAGCAGCATCAACCCGCGAAACACACCTCGCTCGCCGCGACGTCTGGCGACCAAAGCCGCCGTGATAATTCCGAACCACGCCAAAAACAGTGGATTCGTCATGGCTGTTAGCGCTTTCTCCATGCCTGCGCGGCCAGTAAAGCGATAGGCAATCAACATAGGCAGAGCAACCAACAAAGAACTGCACATAAACCCAGTACCAAACCAATCCATCAGACTCGTAGTTGGTTTCGCTTTTTCTTCTCGGCTCATGATGTCAACTATTTGTTTGGTAAAGGAATGATGCCCTGCCAATCGGCGGGAGGAGTCCGACCATGCTGAGCGATAAAAACGGTTAAGAAATCTTTTACGCGATCTTCAGCGGGTACATGGTGCAGCAATCGAAATGCGGCATCCCAATCTCCTGCTTGTAAACACTCTAACGCTTGTTCGTATGCACGAATATGTTCGTTTGAAAGCAAGACGCCCTCTCCTTCGGGTGGCAACAACTCGCTTACGGTTAGTGGGGTTGTAACCCCATAGGGAATGACCCTAGCAACCTTACGAATACGAAAGGATTCCGGACAACAACTTGCTAACATTTTGGCAGTTGTTTCGTCGATCAAGATCGGTGCTTGTAGTTGTTTTGTCATACTCTCCAATCGAGCGGCTAGATTGACAACGGGTCCAAACACAGTCACTTTAACTTGATCAACTGTACCAATTCGTCCCGCAACTGCACGGCCGGTGGCCAGTCCCAATCCAGCTCGGAAGCCAAAAAGCGGATGGTCTTTTCGTTTGGAAGCGTCTTCGAATTCGGCTCTAATAGCCAGTGCAGCGTGAGCAGCGTGATGGACGGCATCCGATTGCGCCAGTGGCCACCCCCAGAAACCCATCGCGGCGTCACCATGAAAATCACCGACAACTCCATGGCTCGAGAGAATATGGTGGGTCATCACCCCCAAGGCATCGCTAACTCGCTGGAGCAACTCTAACAGTCGGTCGCTGCTCTCTTCGCTTCGCCTCGAGAACCCTCGCAAATCGCAGAACAATACCGAAACATCCGTCTCTCGTGGAGCGAGAACTTGATCGGGATCAGCCGTTGCGAGCGCTCGTTGAACGACGGGTGCAAAAAACGGTCGCAGTGAGTCTTGCCTCCGCAAAAGCAATCGCGTTTGCCTCAGAGAACTAATTGTAGTGGCCGTCAATTCTGCGAACTTCAGTTCGTCTTGTAGTCCGTGCTCAATTTCAAGCGTTGAATTCTTTTGCGGTGCCACTCCCTCGATACCTGAAAAATCACCGGCGACATAAATCGCCCAGCCAGGGCATGCTTCTCCTAGGATTGGGGTGCAAAATGCCCAGTCGACGTTTTCACTTTGAGTAAAAGAGGTTTTGGCTATGTATTGATTTCGGTTCCAGATGTTGAGAACGCTTTGTTGAGTTTTGAGGGCTTGTTGAATCAATCGAGCTGACGGAGCGAAGGGTTCGCTGATGGTACTTCGCGAGTCCCAATGCAATACGCGGATACCGGACTCCTGATGTGTTTTAGACGATTCGTTTGAGGCGTTGACGATGGCAGACTCTTCATAATCATCCGAGTCAATTTGCATAGCCGGGTCGGACACGACGGCCACCAAAGCAGCGCGGGGTATCCCCTGCATGAGCATGCTCACGACGCGCACACATAATTCATCATCGGATCGACTGCCCGAGATTATTTCCGGCAACCGACTTAAAGCTTCGATACGTCGATCAGCATCTCGATAACGGTATTGCCTTAACTGCGCTGGTGCGAACGTAAGCTCAGTCATCGCGGGAGGTGCATCTCCCGCTGAAACCATCCGAATCCGATGGTCAACAAGACTAAAAGTAGTCTGACCAATCACAAAATGTTCACCGATACCAACGTCGAAGTCGTCTCGACGCAGTCCCTTGAAGAAAATGGGATTTCGCGAATCAATCATTCTATGCACCGTTAACTTGATTCCGTTCCAAGTTAGTTGCGCGTGATTGCGAGAAATGCGATCATCCCATGGCACAGACCAACCCGAAGATGAACGGCCTAAAACGAGTGTCGCGATTGAATTACCGTCAGCACTTGGCAAAGAACGGCGCCAGCGGTCAGTGATAGAGGGGCCCTGGGCAATCAAATCAGGCATCGAACCATCCTAGATGAGCGGCATTTTCCCATGACATTACAAAGTTAGAATTCTGAGTATACTGAATGATCGGACCGAATTGACCTCGAACATCACTAGTAATATGGATTCAGAACAACTGGCCTCCGATCCGGCTGACTCAGAATTGATGCGACGAATCGACGATTCGCTGAGCCACATCTGGATGGTTAGAACATTCCTAAAGCACTCCGACGAAGCCGCTGAAGATGAGGAGTTAGCCGAGGTGCACCGCGAACTCTATGATTTCATGCTGGCATTAGGCCCTTCGATCGACGCCGGGGATGCGAAGAAATACTTGCACCTGGCGCGCAAGAAATTCTCAAAACTAAAGCGAATCGCTGAACATTTTGCGGAAATCCAACCCGATGTTTCCGGTCATATGAATTTCAAGATGGCTTCAAAATCGCTGGGGATCGCGGTTGCTCAGATCGAGCTTCTGCTAAAGTAGAACTATTGCCCCCCTACTGTGCCCCCAAATTGTCTCCTGGCTTCCCGATTCTAACATTTGCTAAACTCTTCCCCGTCCACAAAACCGATTCGACTTAGTTGCCCTAAGTTCGCGATACCAAGGTGAAATGCCGTGAAAATTGAGTTTGAGTTCATTGGGCCCTACAAAATTGTCCGCATCTTGGGACAGGGTGGGATGGGAACCGTTTATCACGGCATTCATACAAAGTCTGGAGATCCCGTTGCAATTAAGATCATCGCTCCGGCACTGGCCCAGCATCAACGGTTTCGACGTCGGTTTGATGCTGAAATTCAAACGTTGCTCAAGCTCAAGCATCCGAACATTGTGCAACTAATTGGTTCCGGCGAAGAAAAGGGAATGCTGTTTTATTCGATGGAGTACGTCGACGGGGAGAATCTTCAGCAACAGCTTCGGCGTGAAAAGCGAATCGATTGGCAACGCGTTATCGAAATAGGGATCGAAACCAGTTCAGCACTGAAGCATGCACATGATTTCGGAATCATTCACCGCGACCTGAAGCCTGCCAATTTGATGATCGATAGCCAAGGTCGAGTGAAGCTAACCGATTTTGGGATCGCAAAACTATTTGGCGCGGCGGACGCGACTGTTGAGGGGTCCATTCTAGGCACGGCAGACTTTATGTCGCCTGAACAAGCGGAAGGTAAGCCAGTGACCGTCCGAAGCGATTTGTACGCACTAGGGAGCGTTTGCTACGCAGCTCTGACTGGTCGAGCCCCCTTTCAGGGTAAAACGGTGCCAGAGGTGCTTTTTAACGTTCGCTACGGTACGTTAACTCCTATCTCGGAACTTGTGAAAGATGTGCCCAGCGAATTGAGAGATTTGGTTGAAGAACTCCTAGCAAAAGATCCTTCCCGACGCCCACCTACCGGATTGGTGGTTGGCAATCGATTCCAGTCACTCAAGATGGGCTTGGCTAATCGGACACAAGTCGCCGAGGGTAGTGATGCGAGCCGACTAAAAGAACTAACAAGCATAGATATCGATCCAGAAATTCTAAGTGACCCACGGATCAGTAAGGATCAAACGGTATTGGTTCTGGATCGGACCAACATGAAAGAGGATAAGCCTTTTTCAAAAAAGGAAGCCACACGACCCGAATTCCCTTCGCGCGCAGGACCTAACGAAAAGACGGTAGCGGCGGAACTCGGACAAGGCCGCGATTCTATGGATGATCTCAATTCAGATCGACCTAGTGGCATTGAGCATATGGGGCAAACCAATTTTAAAGAGTTTGAAGAAAAGGATCGCCGCAGAGTAACTCTTACCTCGAATGAACCGACAGATCACGCTGGGCTGGCACAGTGGATACCAATCGCCGTTCTAAGTATTGCTTTGTTCGGATGCATTGGAGCAATGATTTGGCTACTGCGTTCCCCGTCTGCGAATACTCTATATGGTGAGATTTCGGAAGCTATCGCCAGCAATGACGAAGAAGCGTGGCTCTCAGTCGAATCCACCGCACTAAAGTTTCAACAATTGTATCCTAATGACCCTCGTATCTCAGACGTTGAGGCGGCCCTAGGTGAAATCGATGCCATTCAATCGGTTAGGACACTTCAGCGAAAGGCAAGACGCGGATCGGGAGATCAATTGACCCCAATGCAACAGGCTTTTCTCCAATGCATCGAAGCCCAATCCCTAGACGCGAGCATCGCAATTCGCAAATACCAGGCTTTTCTGACTATGTTTGCGGGCGAGTCGGACAATAGTAAATTATCAAAGCTATTGGTAGCACAAGCAAAACGCTCCTTAGCTATGCTCGCTCAAGAACGCGACTCAAGAAAAAACGAAGCCCTCGAGGAGCTTGAAAAACAAGCGGATTGGGCTCAAACGAATCTATCACCGGAACTTCGGCGAAAGTGGTTCGCCGCCTTGATCGAGCTCTTCGAAGATAAAGTTTGGGCCAAGGGATTGGTGGAACGAGCAAAGAAACAGTTGACACCCGAAGAAACTAAGAATTAAGCCCTCCCATCGAATGACTGCATTCGAGTCCTGGGCTGGGGTGGCAAGGCATGCTAAGGTTCGAGAGCCAACTCGATGAAACCTACATCTTCGAAACGATTCACTTCATATGTCGATTGTATCCGTTCAGAATCTTACAAAACGCTACGGTGAATTTTCGGCACTCAATGGTTGCACATTGGATGTTCCGAAGGGATCCGTTTTCGGATTGCTGGGGCCAAATGGAGCCGGTAAAACGACTTTGATACGTAGTCTCTTGGGCTACATAAAACCAACCTCCGGGATTGCAACGATTGACGGATTTGACTGCATAAAGGAGTCTCTCAAAGTTCGAGAACGCACCAGTTACTTGCCAGCAGAAACCAAGCTATTTCGGACAATGAAGGGGATCGATTGTATAGAGTTCTTTTCTAGCATACATCCGAGTGGCGATTTCCAACGTGCGAAGAGAATCGCGGAACGGTTGCAGTTAGACTGGTCAAAACGTGTTGCCTTTATGTCGACGGGCATGAGGCAGAAACTAGCTATTAGCTGCGTCATGAGCTGCTCAACGAGCGTTATTATTCTTGATGAGCCAACCGCGAATTTGGATCCGAACGTTCGCGCAGAAATTTTGGTATTGGTCAAAGAGGCGCAGGCATCGGGAGCAACGATCGTTTTTTGCTCGCACGTTCTAAGTGAAATCGAAGAGATTTGTGACCAAGCTGCCATTTTGAGACGGGGCGAGGCTGTCGAGACAATCGATATCAAGTCGATGAAGGCTGTGCATAAAGTCCGAGGAACTCAGTCCCTCACAAGCCACAACTGGTCGAATCATCAATCGATTCGCGGTTTCGTGCAACGGGATAACCACGTGGAGTTTGAACTGGACGGGGACTTTGCTAATCATTTGGAACTATTGCAAACAATGCAGCTAGGAAACATGGTAGTCGAATCTGTCGGCTTGAGAACCGTGTACGATCGTATTCACACCGAAGCCCAATAATCGAACTTCCCCCAAAAGCCTGTCGCCTGAATTCTTGCCAACCTTCCAGCATGCGAAATCCCGCAATCATTTACATCCACTTGCACCCTATTAAACATACAACGAGGCGCGAACAACTCGTCCGAAAATTAATCATCCAATGATTGGAAGTTGCCCCCAAACCAAGTCTCTTTCCCGGTTGTGGAGTTTCTAAGTCACAGTCCTTAACTACAAAAACGTTGCCAAAATCTGCTGAGATGATTTTGATCAACTGTCCTTCTTAGAAGATTATCATTTTTTCGAACGTAATCGATTCGACGCTATGGCCTAAAAGGGCTTAGTCTATGTCTTTTGAAAAATCTTGTCCAGCAAATACGTTGTAGAGAGATCCGATGATTGTGAGATCCAATCCCTTGTCGCAATCAATACAAAAAAACGTCGACGTGCAATTAAATCACGTCGACGTTATTAGTAATTTAACCCGTCGAGACCAACGACTTTGCCATCTAGACTGAAGCAGCAACGCGGGTTGGAGCGATCTGGTATGCTCTCGATCGGAACAAGAAATCGATTAGGTTTCCTTCGTGAGGTTGTAACCAATTCAGTCGAGTTGTTGGGATTGGTCCAATATTCAAACGATCTATGTGCGTACAGTTAGTCAGCTCGTCGATCCAGTTCGCATCGTCTGTGATTGCAGTGCAAATAAGTGTTTGCCCCATCGCTTTGATCATCTCTTTTTGGCTACATTCTACGACGGATACAAATGGGAACATGTACTCCTTCATCGCAACACCCTTTTGAGCGTTGGCAGCGTGCACCACCATCGGCCGCAAATAAGCACATCTTTCCTTTTCAATCATCCTAACACCGTACGATGACGTCATATCAGTTACACCTGATTCAGCAAGATCCTGCTGAACCATGGCCCAAGTACCCTTTGCCATCTGAAGGTTGGTGAATGCCGCTAAAGCTGCATTGGGATCTTGTGGCGATGTGACATCGACCGGACCGAGGCGTTCCGCCAACGCTTCAGCAATTTTCTTCGTATGCCTTGGGGCCCAAATTCCAGAGCAGTTGATACAACCACGCCCCGAATTAACCAAAACAGATTCGACCATCACATCGATATAGTCCTCCCACGAATCAACCAGATCTTCCCCTAAAACGATCTTGGAGAACCCTGGACCGTGCGGCTGAACCCTAGGATTCCCGGAATACTGTTGAACAGTCTGAGCGCTGCCAAAGATCATCGCTTTTTCACACTTACTCAGGAGCGTGGTACCGACGTCGTGTCCGCCTGGGTAGAGGCTAAATGCTTCAGCAGGAATCCCTGCTTCGACAAAAGCACTGATCATTCGATAAGGAGTCCATGGTTCTTGTGAACCTGGCTTCAAAACCAATCCTACTTGGAGCGGTACTGCCGGCAACCAAAGGGTGTGAACCCCTGGCGAATTGTTGGGCAGAACCGCCCCGAGAATCGGAGATTGGCATTGGTAACTAACCGTGACATTACGCCCCTCTTCGCCATAACCTCTCGCAAAAATCTCGAGATCTAATCCACGAGTCAGAGCGTCCAAGATTCGATCGATATTGCTGAGAACGAAACAGTTCTTTTGCATGTTCTTTCGACACATGTGCTCGGGTAATCCCGTGCTCGCTGACTGCTGATGGATAAAGTCATCAACAGTTTGTATGCCGTCTCCGAGTGGTAACGACTCATGCTCAAAAAGATGAGCAGCTTTTTTGCATCGATCGACAAGTTCCGCTGTTGTAAGGGAACGCAAGGCCTTTCGAGCGTTGTCAGCCTTGCGCATGTCCATTTGGACCATGCCGCCGTTTACCTGACCTATTTTCGCGATGGGTTCGCCGGTTTCGAAGTGATAAACCTCTTGGAACTCCAGGGACTTGTATTGCTTGCCCCATCTAATTGGGTTGATTGTTAACACTTGTGTGCTCCTGTGCTATGAGTTAGTAAACGCCAACGGTCGTTGTCGAGGCGAAACCATGGTAAGGTCTCACTCCGCTCACACCATCCCACGGATACTTGTGATAAGGAAGTTCACGTTCTCCTTCGTCCCGTTCCATAAACCCTGGGACAAAAAACTCTTTGGTCATTGTGTAAAGCTTAACGCGCCCCGTCTGTCCATATCCAACCGGAGTGTTGTAGTCATTGAATTCGACGACCTCTACGACCGCCCTTGGTTGAGGAGCGTAGTAAGCAATGGTGTAACCATCTTCTGCTGTAATGTTTCTTGAACATGCCAATCCCATCAACGTATTTCCGTAGGTCGGTGTCATATAAACACCGCTCTCTTCGGTCGGCCCCCCTAAGAGCTCTTCAACGCAAAAGCGCGTCCATTGTGGTGTGAACTCAGTGCCGCCGGAGAATATTCCAGTAATACCAACCTCTTGGATCGAGGTCCCTTTATCTGCAAGACCCGCTGCTAATGCCTCGAGCAACTTCGGCGTGGTAAACATGCATTTGATGTCGTGGCCAGCTGTCAAAACAGTGATAGCTTGATCTATGCAGTGCTTCTTGTACTCTTCAAGGTGCTCCATCCAACCCTTTTTGATCAACTTGATAACCCACCTAGGGTCCAGATCGATGCAAAAACAAATGCCCCCTCGGTACTGGCAGAGATGCTCAACAGCCAACCGAAGTCGACGAGGTCCTGATGGACCGAGCATCAACCAGTTAGAACCGCGAGGAAAATACTCGTCGGGCAGAGTGTCACTGAAGTTCTCATAGTCGATTCGGAAGTCATCGATTACTACACGACTCTTGGGAATTCCTGTCGTTCCGCCCGTTTCGAAAACATAGGTCGGCTTTCCTGCTAGTCCCTTTGGAATCCAACGATTTACAGGACCTCCACGCAACCACTCGTCTTCGAACTCAGGAAACTTTTTCAGATCGTCGAACCCCTTAACTTCTGTCAGTGGGTCGAATTTGAGCTCGGACTTCTTAGCAAGCCAAAAAGGGGAGCCAGTTGAGTCGTGAAAATGCCATTGGACTGTCTCGTAGGCATGTTTGTCCAAGACAGATTTGGCATCAGCGATTTGTTGTGGAGTCGCTAACCACGAAGGTGTTGCTACAGTCATTTCGTTTCTAAGAGCTCGAAAAATGATAAACGCGTGGTAACTGCTTCACCGCAGCACGCCCTACATTGTAACGATTCTTGGGAAGCCCCCCAGCAGCCTTTAAAAAAAGACAGGCTGCTAAGTGATTGGATTCAGCACGATAGACTTGCCATGATCGCTGCGATCGCATTCTTCGCATTTCATCGCTAATCGTTGCTTGTTCGATTCATCTTCCGCATCACTCTCGCTAAATACCCAAAGGCCCCTAAAAGACGACATTCCGATTTCTGGTAGACCAGTTGACTTTTGAAAGCCTAAACCCCATGTCCTAAACTTCATGTTTCGAGCCATTATCATGATCAAGCATGCGATGGCAAAATTACCAAAGGCTAAAAAGCTAGGCAGCAGCGAGCCAATCGCTTATTGACTCGAATAACGAGCTTCTAACACCGGTATAAGAATGGTCTCCTCCTTCTATCACCGACGTGCGGTGGTGGTGTAGAGAATCTCTTTCAGAGACTTGTCGAATCTCCAGATCAGCGTTTCGGAAATTCTTCATACCCTGCGTGACCTCAATACTTCCGAATGTCCACAGGGTTGGAATCTCAATTCTTCCTAGTGCATTCAAATAATCGTATTTGTGTCCACTCCCATATTTGTCCGCAAATGTCGCGGCAGAAACCCAAGTTGGCATCGGGAACCTCACTCGAATGATTCGGTCTCCCTCTCCAGCCAAGCATAGCTCGCGAGCACGTTCTAGCTGTTCGACAAAGATTAGCCCTTTCTTGCTTCCATCCGCGATTAGCTCCGTATTGAGCCTAGGGGGAGACAATGCGATAAAGTGCTTGATCTGAGTCAAATCAGTTTCCCCTCCTAGCCAGAACGCGCCCTTTACGGCACCTAGGCTATGGGCAGCGAGACCATAGGGGACCATCTGGTTGCGAACAAGACACTCTTGCCATGCTTGGAAGTCATGTACGCATTCTGCGACATTCTCGAATTGGCTTCCAATCCTTTGTGGTAGCGTACCAAAACTCAAACTACACAGATCGTGTCCACGATTATTGGCTAGCAAGCAACCATAACCTAACTTACTAAACAATTCAGCTAGTTCTCGGAGAAGGCTTGAACTGTAAAAAGAACTGTTGACGCCATGGCAAACAATCCAAACCTTTTGCCCAGGACTTGCCGCGAGAAACCCATCAAGCTTGATGCCATCGGAAGTTATGGTTTGAACGAGTTGGCCAAACAAAAAGCCTCCCTAACCAAAGCGGATATCACGAGCAATCCGAAAAAAAAAGGCGAGCCATACAGCTCGCCTATACGATGAAATTTAATGTTAATTGATTGGGCTAACAGCCTGCGGATCATCTTCAGACGCAAGAATTGCCGCTACAGTTGCCAAGCCAGCAATACCAGCGATTCCTCCCCATCCAACTCCACCGCCCGCAGCACCACCACCACCACCGCCGAACCCTCCACCGCCGCCAAATCCACCACTCATCGGCGATCCGCCAGCGAACGGGCTCATTGGCACCTCGCTAGACGCAACCTCATTTTGGATTACGTTGACTTCGACAAGGTTGACTCCGCCGGGAGGCATCAGTTCTGTTGTCAAAACACTGACTTGTTGAACTGCTGCAATCAGCTTTTCCGTCGCATTAACGCCTCTTACAGGAGAATCCGCAGCCTCAAAGGAGATAGCCGCAACACCAGATTCTCCGGCTGCAATCATGCCATAAACACCTGGCTTGAGATTACCTACGGCAAAGTCACCATCCTTCGAAACACTAGCCGCAGCAACTTCTCGGCCGTCTTTGAGGATGAAAACCCTCACGTCCGAAAGATCTCTTGAGACACCGGGAAGAGAAACTTTGCCCGAGAGAGCACCACTCGACAACATCACAACCGGAGCGTCGGAATACACTCGAGAATTCCCAAGCGGATCGCTATCCGTTGAAGCAGCGAGTACAGAATCACCGCCAGGAACGGACTGCTCTCTCAAAATACGCAAGGCATCTGTCGCGGGCGTAACCACATACATCTCAACATCGGACGGCAAGTGACTGCCACGTTCCGACGACAAGATATTCAAAGAGAAGGCTCCAAACGTTGATGCATCGCGGGCGATGATCCCATAAGTGCCTGGTGTAACGCCAGAAAAGGAAAATGTACCGTCTACTGACGTAACAGTCTTTTCAAGTACCGAGTTTCCGGAGATTAGATAAACAGGCATGTTGGCCAAGAAGACTTTCTCGCCTGGTTGCAAGCCGGCAACGCTTCCAGTCAACCGACCAGCTGCGTCGAGTTTCACCCATTGGTGAACAATCAAATTATTTAGGTAAGAACTTACAACGCTAACATCCTTAGCGGGTTCAACTCGTTCCTGCGAAAAAGCTGAACTTGGTAAGCCAAACACGGAGCAACTAAGTGCTGCCGCAAATAAGGCTCGTTTGATGGTAGATGTCTTCATAGTAGTAAATCCTTGATCTTTTTGGGCTTGCAGAACTCTTCCGACTCTAGGTTATACATGGATTGTGCATGGGGATCAATCAAATTAGCATGAAAAGCTTGGGATTTCCAGTTTTTTTCCCCTGCCCCCCACAGGCTACTCTTTGTTTAGCTTTGGATTCAGCTTGCCACTCGGGGTTTGGTACAGCTCCGATACTTTGCCAGTCTGGTACGGGTTGGATGGGGGCTTGGAATATTCCGTTACGCCTGGGCGGAAATTGGCACCCAAGGAACGAGCACTTTCGTTAACTTGCATCAAGTTGACCAGCTTGTTGAGTGGGATAACCGTAATACTGAGTTCGCGTGCTTTTTTCTCGATTTCAAGCCTGTCGCGAAGTGCAGACTGTAAATTGGGATCCGCGCCTTCTCCTTCTACAGTCCGGACCTTGACGTCACTTCCTAGAACCAACCACCGTGTCGAGGGAGATAACTGCTGACGCCCAAGCCGTTGCCCGTCAGGAAGATCGAAAACAACCTTAGCGTTGTTTTGTTCAATCAAACTTGCAAGCCTTTGGCGATCGTCTCTTCCATCACCGTCAATATCCATTTTGCCAACGAGAGCTATCTCAGTCACAGCACCTGGTTGCCAGAACGATGAATAGATTTTGTCTCCTCGAAGGATCGGCGTGTAAGCTCGGTCTTCGATTATCTTCGCTCTAGCACCATTTGAACCGATGAGTTCGACAACCTCGATCTTTGCTTTGGACTTGGCATTCACCACTTGGTTCACATCAGCTTCGGTCACGATAAAGGTAACGCCTGGAGTTAATCCATCCGCGCGACCACGATTGATCCAAACATTGCCGTCAATGACATCCGTGATCTCTCCTTGAACAAACTCGAAACCTTCATTCCGAACTTCTGCTAACTTTCGGTTGACGCTCGCAAGACTAAACAGAGTGTCGTCTTTCTCCTTCTTGAGCTTTGCGATCGATTGATTCAGCTCGGTAACTTTCGTATCAAGTTGCTGCTGCATAGCTACTTTTTCCGCTTGCAACTCTTCGTAAAGCTTAACTTGCTTCGTGATTTTGTCGGTGTAACCTTCCAAATCAGCCTGTGCCTTTAAAGCGATCTCTTCTTTCTCTTTTTGTGCAGCGTTTCTCAAATCGGTTTCCCGTTTGATCGTATCAGTGAAATTCTTACGGTCCGTGTCACTGTCGTTTTGAATCTTAATCAAAGACTCATTGCGGCGGCGCAATTGTTGCATCAAATTGTCCACCAGCTTCACGTAGCTCTTCTCGGTCGCACCTGGGCCAAACAGGACCATGTGGTTCGTAAACGACTTCGCAGCGGCATCGATGTCCGAATCACCTGTTATCTGGCTGCGGAGTTGCTCAAATTCTGCATCACTGATTGGGTTCCCGACCCCCAACATGCTCATGAGCAACTGATTCTTATTGCTTGCAGCACGCAGATTGTCTTCTGCAGTACGCTTGTCTTTTAGCGCCGTCTCAGCAGTTCTTTGATTCGTTCCTGAAGTAAACAGGATGAAAAAAAGCCAGCCTAAACTCAGAACGCTAACAATCGACATGACGATGACATAAGCCTGCCAAACGGTCACATTGCGATCACGAGCCATACCCAACTCCAAAATCAGAAGAGAATCGACGACAGTAGAGCACTGCCAACAAAGTTTTCCTAAAAACGCGACAATGCCCTTCCAAGCATCCTAAATCGTCAGCTACCCAGCGTCAAACATTCTCCCTTCGTTCCAATCCATTTTTCCCAAATGTCTTGAAGTAAGATCTCCGATTCGGAACCTCAGCCCGCGCAGCCTCTATCCAAGCAATTCCGACTTTTTCCGTTGTATCGAATCTAGGACTTGGAACCTGGTTCTTTCTCTGAAACTCCTCAAAAGTGCAGCCAATGGAAAAGTAGCCCGAACCCGCAATTCCTATCGAACTGCCCCAATTTAAAAGCTACACTGACCTGACCCCGTGGTCAAAAATGGTTAACCGGTATCGGATTTATCCCAAGTTCAGCTCATTAACTCATGGACCCGAAAAAGTTTGATCGCAACAAAAATGCCAAAACCTAGAGCTTTCTTCGAACAGCAGCTAAATCGCGAACCTTTCGCTCCGAAGAAAAGGTCCTTTTCTGCGAGACGACCATCAACCTCGTCCAAAATGGATTGCACGAAGCAGTTGCCTTTGTTGCTCGACAGATTTCCTAAATAAGCCTCTTCCCCCCCAAACGCACAATTAGCAAATATTATGCCAATGTCGCAACAGACCCTAGGCTCTTCGAATCAAATCACCACCGACCTAGCATTCCAGCAATGCATTAACGTGGATTGCGGGGCTACCTACGGCGTGAACGAGGTCTTAACCAGCTGTCCCAAATGTAGAGATTTACTGGACGTCAGATATAACTGGGACAAAGTTAATATACCTAAAAAGCTCGCCGACTTTGAGGCGATGTGGACGAAACGATATCAGCCTCTTCGATTTAGCGGCGTTTGGCGATTCCACGAGCTGCTTCCCTTTGCACCAGAAAACAAAGTTATTACGGTTGGCGAAGGTCAAACTTTGCTCCAACAGGCTAATTCCGTCGCCCGCTATGTTGGAATCCGCCCTGGACAGCTTTATCTCCAATACGAAGGGATGAATCCCTCAGGGTCGTTCAAAGACAATGGCATGTGTGCTGCATTTACTCATGCTCACATGATCGGTGCTAAAAGAGCCGCTTGTGCATCAACGGGAAATACCAGCGCCTCGCTCGCTATGTATTGTGCCGTTACGCAATTAATGAAAGCTGTCATCTTTATCGGCTCAGGAAAAATCTCCTACGGAAAGCTCTCTCAAGCACTCGAGTACGGAGCTCTTACTGTGCAAATCGCTGGCGACTTCGATGATGCAATGGCGCGAGTCAAAGACGTATCGAAAGAACTGGGGATCTACCTAGTCAATAGTATAAACCCGTTCAGGCTTGAAGGACAGAAGACCATAATGCTTCGCGTACTCGAAGCTCTGCGATGGGAAGTCCCCGACTGGATTGTTGTCCCGGGAGGTAACCTAGGCAACAGCAGCTCATTCGGCAAAGCGTTCCTAGAGCTAAAACAGCTCGGGCTTATAGAGAAAATCCCTCGGTTAGCCGTCATTAACGCGGGTGGAGCCGACACCCTAGACGTCTTATTCAACCAGAGAAACCTTAAGTGGAATGGCTCGCGACCAAGAATGGAAATCGCTTGCAGATACTACGATGAACTCGATCAGTCCCATACCAAGGCGGATACTATAGCCAGCGCCATCGAGATCAATCGACCCGTGAATCTCAAAAAGTGCCTGAGAGCACTCGACTTCTGTGATGGAGTCGTGAGACAGGTATCCGATCAGGAAATACTCGATGCTAAGGCACAAGTTGGTGCAGGTGGAATCGGATGCGAGCCCGCCAGTGCCGCTAGCGTTGCGGGTGCAAAGCTTCTAAGACAGCAAGGTGTTATTGGAATGGACGATCGAGTCGTTTGCATTTTGACCGGACACCAACTCAAGGATCCGACTGCGACCGTGGCATACCACACGACCGATCAGGAAAAATTCAACCAAGTTTTAGGTGCTCGGGGAGTCTCTCGTGCTTCGTTCGCAAATCGTGCGGTTGCCGTTCCCAACGATGTAGAAGCGATCGTAAAGGCGATTCAGCTCTACAGCTAGGCCGCAAACTCTCCACATCTCGCCCTTCCCCCCCAGCCATCGCGGCAGACTAGGCAAATCCGGTAAAATCCGAAGTTCGTGACCTCTAGGAGTTTTCGGTATCAAGCGCAAAACCCGAAAACGCCGAAAGGATGTAAAGGACTGAATACCGACTTCCTTTGCATAGCCACGGTGAACGGATGCTTCAAAGACAAAACAGACGGATCGGGTTTCTTAACGCATTGAAAGCGACTCTCGCTTCCTCAATCGCCTTAGGAGTACTCTCCACAAGTGGATGCAACCGTGCTCATTATAGAAACCGAGCTGACCAGGAAGTTAAGTGCCTGGTAACCGAAAAACTCGATGACGCGGGCACTCCCGGCGTTCGCGATGTTCAAGTGGCCCAAGAATCTCGGATGTTCGACCCGTTCAATCCAGATCGCCCGCCCATGCCCGAAGATGACCCGACCGCGCATGAATACATGAAGGTGCTCAACGGACGCAAGCACTACCCACTATGGGATGTAAATGGCAAAACGAATACGGCTGAAAATCCAACTTGGTGGCAGTACCTGCCACTCGATCAACGAGGTGTCCTAGTACTCAACGCTGATTCGGCAGTGCGAACTGCATTGCTTCACAGTGTTCCGTTTCAAACTCAAGTTGAAACACTATTCTTGTCAGCTCTCGACGTCAGTACCGAGAGATTTTTTCTCGGCAATCAACTATTCGCGGGCTTCAGTTCTTCCTACACCGCTGACGGTCGATTGAGACGAGGAAGTGGGGGCGAGAGTCGATCAGCAGTCTCAACGGGAGTGTTCTCGAGAGGCGCACGTGGAATCGCCTTTGAAAGACAATTCACAACCGGTGCGGAATTAATCGTTGGTGTCGCAAACTCCCTAACGTGGGACTTGGCTGGCAGCAGCGCCCAGTCTGCGTCAACAATAGTCGACTTTAACCTATTGGTTCCTCTTCTTCGTGGCGGCGGACGCGATCTGATTATGGAACGACTGACGCTCGCAGAACGAGTCCTGCTATATAACATCAGAGCCTTTGAAAGATATAGAACCGGATTCTTTCTGAACGTTACGATTGGTCGACAAAACGAGCAAGGTATATCGCGAAGAGGTGGTTTGTTTGGTGGAGCAGGGCTTCAAGGGTTCACAGGGCTCGGCGGTGGATTCGGAACTGTCGGTCAGGTAGGTGGTGGAGGTGGTGGAACCGGATTCGGAGGAGGTGGCGCTGTACCCAATGTTGGAGGATTCTTAGGGCTAATTCAATCGCAACTTCAAATTCGCAACGCTGAAGAAAACGTCGCACGCCTTCGAGACAACTTGGCCCGATTCGAAGATGCATTGAGAGAGCGGATGCTAACAATTCCTGATTCCCAGGTAGACATTCCAACTCAGCAATTGCAAGTTGCTCAAGCACACCAGGCTCTGATCTCCTCGCAAGCAACACTTTTGCAAGCTCGATTTAACTACGAGCAAACACTGGATACGTTCAAAGGAACCCTTGGACTTCCGCCTTATGTATGTGTGGAAATTCGTGATCCAGTTATGGACCAATTCAATCTGATCACCCAAGAACTTTTGGATCGACGTAATAGCATTGCGGATGTTCGCGAAGGAATTGGAGCTAGCAATTCAAAATTGCTCGAACAAAGTCAAATCCGCGACGATCAAGCGACGAGTGGAAAATATAGAACTCTCGCGTGGACGGAAGCTTCCTCAGCCGAAGCGCAAAGAATAGAAACGTACATGGCGAGGCTCCAGAACCTAAGAGAACGAGTCTCATCACGAGATATCACTGAGGTGCGAGCCGATATTCAAAAACTTCGAGATTCGGTCCCCCAACGAGAAAAGTCGCTCGCTCGCCTACGCGAGATTTACGAAACAGAAAAGGATCTTATCTGCACTCTATTGCCGACCTCCTCCCTGGACATCGCACTACTGGACTCGAGCGAACTTAACAGTTTACCTGACACACTAACTGCTGATGTAAACGGACTTGAAAAACGATTCTTGGAAATGCAAGAGAAAATCGCCAAGATTCAGTCCGACATCCGTGCGATCATTCAATCAGGTAAGATCTCTGACGAACGACTTCAATTTGAACAACTTCGAGATCAAGCAATCTTGCCCGCTCAAACTCTCCTCGCCGAGCTAGCCGAAGATGTCCTTGCGCTTCAAGTTTTACAAGCCCGCGCGAGAATCGAAACGGTTCAATTGCCTGAGGTAGACCTCAAACCCGAAGAAGCAATCCAATTGGCGAGCTCACTTAGACTCGACTGGATGAATAATCGCGCGGCCTTGGTCGACTCATGGCGTGCCATTGAGGTAGTGGCCGACAGTCTTGAGAGCTCACTTGACGTGGTTTTTAGCGGAGATATCCAAAACGCAAACGATAACCCTCTCTCTCTCCGAGGAAAAGCAGGCCGATTGCGCGCTGGATTCCAGTGGGACTCACCTTTAACGCGTATGCAAGAGCGAAACCAATATCGTCAAGTATTAATCGAGTTTCAACAGGCAAAGCGAAACTTCTATCGTTACGAAGACGCTGTCTACCAGGCTTTGCGTTCCGAACTCAGAAACATCCGATTCAACACTTTTAATTTTGAGCTTCAGCGATACGCAGTCAGAATCGCTGCACAGCAGATTACAATTAACGAGGACTTGCGCCAGATTCGAGAGTCGCTCAGCGTTGCGTCTCCAACTGCTGCTCGAGATAGTGTTGATGCACTGCGAGATCTTCTAAACGCGCAGAACACCTTCCTAGGTGTTTGGGTGTTCTATGAAGCACAACGGCGAACGCTAGATCAAGACCTAGGAACAATCCGTGTGGACGAGGATAACATTTGGATCGATCCAGGTCCGATCACTTCGGAAACCCTTGGATTCTTCACCCAGCAGAATGATGCTGATGAAGTACCGGCCCTACAAGAGGTTCAAATAGGACAATCGCCGTTGTTCTCGGTGGAAGAAACGACGTCCCTCGAGGAATCAGAAACAGGGCGAACTGTTAGACTGGCTCCGTCTGTCGAGATAACGGGTTTCAAATAACGGGAATTCTGCTAGATGCATCCCCAGCAGGTTCGCTTTATTTCCAAGTCCTCCAGTAACGGATACCCAACAGCGTATTTGTTTGCATGCGTGGTAGGAATTTATCACGAAAGAAAAGTGCGAACGCTAAACTTAACGTCCGCACTTCGATTTTCTTTCGTGCAAGCTAGAAGCCCATAAACTCGCGTATCTCAATGCTGCCGTCAATCTTGGCAATGGGACATTGCTTGGTAATTTCGACAGCTGCCTCGTAGCTTTCTGCTTGAACGACGCTGTAGCCAACTAATATCTCTTTGCCTTCCACGTAGGGACCATCAGAGACGACACTTTCTCCATGTAGAACACGCCCTGTAGGAGCTAGAGCGTCGCCCCCATCAACAATGGCAGTCCCACATTGTGCAAACCACTCCCCCCACATGGCCAAAAAGCTTTGCATTTCCTCTGGCGACGGTGGTGTAGTTTGTTCTGCTGCATCTCGGTAAATCAGTAAAAATTTAGCCACGGTATCCCCCCAAGAAACCGCAGCTTGTGAAACGCTAAAGGGATGGGTTTATCTTCGACTTGAAGATCCAACAAAAGCGATCGAGTCACTGAGGTCAGCAATCAAATTCTCGGTTGGAACAAATCAAACGGCGGCGATAAAACAGCTCCTGGTTCGACACAATCTAAACCCTGACATGCTGGTTTCCTAAGCCTTAGCTAACGATCTGAACAATGAATCAAGCCAACTACGTTTCAAAATATCCTGTTTGTTAGGTCAAAAAATATTGGAACCAGCGATTCGCGGAATCCGTCTTTACTAGAGCGATGATCTATAATCGCCCCCGATGTACTAGAGAATGGAGCTTCGAAATAGGAATGCAGTAATGATTCAGCGATTTACCATTAAGTGTTCGCGGATGAAAAAGTTTGCAATTCTTGTAATCTTGTTCTGCGTTGGTTTAACGTCCCTGGAGGGAGTTGCAGTGGCCCTATGGGGCGATCCTCCAGCACAAAACGCCTCAGACGAATCCATCCGATTTCGTTCGATATCAAACGATGACTACGCAGTCTTTCCGGTAAACTGGCCGCCGGTGCATCGATATCGCTTAGGATTGATTCGCACCGTAGAAGATTATGAAAAGATCTTCAATGCGGCGGCTTTTGCTGGGAACACGAAACCCTACGCTCCCGCTTCAAAAATGTTCAAAGATGACATGCTGGTGTTTGTGTGCAAGGTTGTACCAGCAGTGGCTGATGTGGACAAAGAGCTAAGACTGGAAAAAGTAACCGCCAAGGGAACAACACTTGAAGTTCGTTTCGAATACCGAAACTCGGCCAAGAATTCTACGTATCAAATCAAAGCTACCGCTGCAGCTTGGATTCCAAAACGGGATTACACCTCATTAAAGTTCTATGAGGGAAAAAACTTGGTGAAAGAGATTAAGCTAGACGACAAGAACTGGGTCTTTCCCGAATAGGGAAACTCGAACAAAAGCGCTTTCATCGCAAATTTTTGGCCAAAAAATACGTGCGACGCAACCGACGAGAGTCGGAGGAGAATATCGTATTTCGAAATAGCTTGATTCTTGGAAAACTGTTTAAAGGATTTCGGCTTAATCCGTTGACAGGAGGTTAGTGCCATGATCCGGCTTTTGGTCGATCCGAGGTGGTTATCTCCTGCATATAAATGGTGTGTTCGCAGATGAGATATTGAAAGTCTCTCACAAGGGCCACAGCGGAGCCGAATAGTGTTCCTGAACGAACAAACGAATCTCAAGCGTGCGCTCGACTCGGTTGTCCTTTTCCCAGTTTTCGTGTCGAAAATACCATTTCGTTACAGCCTTAAACGTTGGTTACGGGCTTGTTGCTTTAATTGACCGTAATGCGTCAGTGTCCGGTTGTCGATCGTTAACAGTGGGGTAGCGCCCCTGCGGCTTATGATTGTTTTTCAAAACGCCATTAAAGCAACAAGCCTTTACAGAGAGGGAACAATCCGAGCGGAACTCAAGCCGTCCCTGCGAGACTCGGACGAGTTTAACTTAGAGTCCATTTTGCTGCTTTCGGTTAAGTATCGAACAACGCCCATGACGAGATTGTCGATGACTGTTTCCTAATGATGTGTTCATTCGGTATCGCGTAACTCCTGCATTCGTGGCACCGATGCCATGTTTCTGCAATCGGCAAGGCTTGACTCTACGCCCGCCGTGTAGTACAGTTGTATCATACACATGTACAATACGCATTTTGTCCTAAACATGAGGCATTAAATGGGCGTGGCGAGTGACTCCGAAAAGACAAAGGCAAGCGTCATTCAGGCGGCTGGTGAATTGTTTGCGAATTCCGGATTTAGCGGAGTTACGGCAAGGCAAGTCGCAGCAAAATCTGGGGTTTCGCTGGGGGCCATTCCATACCATTTCGGAAGCATGGAGAATCTCTATGAAGAAGTCTTGCTATTCGCACTCTCGGTTTCGGAAGAGGCAATTCCATTTCAAGAACAAGCGAATGCGGCCAAACCACGAGAAGGGTTTCGATTGGCCATTCAGTGGATGATTAAAGATTACGCAGCCCAAAAAGTGGCTTGGCCTGTCAAGCTTATCGAGCGCGAGGCAATTGATCCATCCGCTTCTTTTCGCAACATTCTCAAGCATAAGTATCTACCGGAGTTTGAATGGCTATGTGAAGTCGTCAGCAGGGTTTCATCACTTCCTAAGAGCAGCGACGCCGTACGATTTGGCGTGATTACGATGCATTTACTTACCTCGACGTTTATGACGCACCGGCGAGTTTTACAAGAGTTTGCACCAACAGTAGTAAACAATGCCAACGATAGCGACGTGTTTATCGATGTCGTTGCTCGCCTAACTTTGGATGCAGTAAAACGCTACGGCGACGGCTTCCCTTTAAAAATGCCCCAGGTAAAAAAATCCACTTCGAAGTAATCGTCTCCAGGAATTCTAAATCATGATTTTTGTCGCCTTTAAAATCCTGTTACATGACCGAGCTAAGTATGTTGCTCTAGTTCTAGGGATATCTTTTGCGACGTTGCTGATCAGTCAACAGTCGGCCATTTTTCATTCGTTAATGCATGCATCGACTCGTGAGATTTTGGAAGCCAACCAGGCCGACATTTGGGTGATGAAGTCGAGTGTCGAAACGCTCGATCAAGGCTACCCGATCGCAGAGTTGACGGTAAATCGTGTCCGATCCGTTCCCGGAGTGGAATGGGCAGTGCCGTATTACCTCTCTGCGTCACAGTTAAGAACGGAAGACGGGCGAATGAAAATGGTGCAATTGGTGGGGATTGACGATCTATCAATGGTCGGAGCTCCTCAACAAATGCTGTTTGGAAAGGTAGAAGATTTGCAGCAACCCGATGCCATTATCATGGATATCGCAGGTTATACCAATGTGTTTCCAGGTGCCCCACCGAGCGTGGGTACCGTCGTTGAAATTGGTCAGCGTAGGGCAGTCATTGTAGGGCTTTGTTATATCGGAACTTCCTGGAGTGGACTGCCTCGCGTATACACACGCCGAAGTCTGGGAGTGGAGATGGCGCGGGAGACTCTAAATCCAGTGACCTATGTTTTAGCACGCTCTTCATTCGAGAAGTCGGCAGAGGATGTTGCCAAGCAGATAACGCAATCGACCGGAATGAAGGCTAGGACACGCGCAGATTTTATGGACGATACTCGCACCTGGATTTTGAAGTATTCGGGAATCGCCGAAAATTTTGGCATCACGATCATGATGGGAGTCATCATCGGAGTCGCCATCGTAGGACAGACTTTTTATATGTTTAGCGTTGAGAATTTGAAGCAATTTGCAACCTTAAAAGCTATTGGGATTAGCAACTGGTCTATCCTCCAAATGATCATGATTCAAGCTCTATTTGTATCGGTGATTGGATTTTGCCTTGGTATTGGAACGGCGAACCTATTCTTCGCCATGTCGAGCACGCAGCTGACGGGGGGATTGAGAGGGATGTTTATGCATCCATTTATCTTTCTCGGTTCTGGCGTTTTCATCGTTGTTGTGACCATGCTTGCATGCGTGATCAGTGTAAGAAAAGTTTTGACGGTTGACCCGGCTATTGTTTTTCGAGGCTAGCCATGAGTGTGATATGTAAAGACGTTAAGATGTCGTTCAAGACAGCTGCTGGCTCAGTAGATGTGTTAAAAGGTGTTGACTTCGTTGCTCCGGCTGGCATGTTGAGCATGTTGGTTGGGCCAAGCGGTTGCGGTAAAACAACATTGATTTCACTCATAGCGGGCTTGCTTCGTGGAGCGTCCGGTTCGATGCAAGTATTCGGACATGAAGTATCATCTATGAATCCTTCCCTGCTCGTACCATTCCGCTTGAAGAATATTGGCTTCATTTTTCAGCAATATAATTTGTTAGCTGGTCTTACGGCTTCCGAGAACGTTGCCGTTCCACTAATTGCTAGTGGTTGTGGCCGGCCTGAGTCTTTGG
>Ga0315899_10000846_pt1 | contig 36194 bp, 37 predicted proteins | sample LakEriMetagenome_2_FD_203518 | JGI IMG/M metagenome (GOLD analysis project Ga0315899, IMG submission 203518) | Freshwater fungal communities from buoy surface, Lake Erie, Ohio, United States - Buoy 4 MA112 | ecosystem: Environmental > Aquatic > Freshwater > Lake | place: USA: Lake Erie, Ohio...
CCCGGGTCGCCGACCTCGCCGAGCAGGTCCGCGCCGAGGGCCTCGCGGGCTTCACCGGGATCGCGCACACCCGATGGGCCACGCACGGCGCGCCGCTCACCGGCAACGCGCACCCGCACCTCTCGCCCGACGACGCACGCCCGCGGATCGCGCTCGTCCACAACGGCATCGTCGAGAACCACGAGGCGCTGCGCGAGGAGCTGGTCGCACGCGGCTACGTGTTCCGCAGCCAGACCGACACCGAGGTGATCGTGCACCTCGTCGACCACCTCTACGACGGCGACCTGCTCGAGGCGGTGCGCGGCGCGGTCGCGCGGCTGCGCGGCGCCTACGCGATCGCGGCGTTCTGCGGCGACGAGCCGCACCGCGTCGTCGGCGCACGCTCGGGCTCGCCGCTGGTCGTCGGCCTCGGCGAGCACGAGGGCTTCCTCGCCTCCGACACGCTCGCGCTCGCCGGCGTCACCGAGCGCTTCGTGCACCTGCGCGACGGCGACGTCGTCGACCTGCAGCTCGGGCGGCACTGGGTCGTCGACGCCGACGGCCGCCCCGCCGAGCGGCCGGTGCAGGTGGTGCGCGCGCACGCAGCGGCGGTCGACCTCGGGCCGTACCGGCACTACATGCAGAAGGAGATCTTCGAGCAGCCGCGCGCGCTCGCCGACACGCTGGAGGGCGTCGAGGCGACGATGCCCGAGCTCTTCGGCGACGCCGCGTGGAAGACGATGAAGGACGTCGACTCGGTCCTGGTGTTGGCCTGCGGGTCGAGCCACGTCGCCGGGCTGGTCGCGCGGCAATGGATCGAGGCCTTCGCGCAGCTGCCGACGACGGTCGAGATCGCGAGCGAGTACCGCTACCGCACGAGCGTGCCGAATGCGCGCACGCTGGTCGTCGCGATCTCGCAGTCGGGCGAGACCGCCGACACGCTCGCCGCGCTGCGCCACGCGCACTCGCTCGGCATGGCGCGCACGCTCGCGATCTGCAACGTGGCGACCAGCGCGCTGGTGCGCGAGTGCGCGCTGGCCTACGTGACGCGGGCCGGCACCGAGATCGGCGTCGCCTCGACCAAGGCGCTGACCACGCAGCTCGCCGCGCTGTACCTGCTCGCGGTCGTCCTCGGCCAGCTGCGCGGGCGCATCGACGACGCGCAGGCCGCGGAGCACCTGCGCGCGATGCGCCACCTGCCGGTCGCGCTGCGCGCGGTGCTCGCGCTCGAGCCGCAGCTGATCGCCTGGGCAGAGCGTTTCGCCGCGAAGGACCACGCGCTCTTCCTCGGCCGCGGCCTGCACCACCCGGTCGCGATGGAGGGGGCGCTCAAGCTCAAGGAGATCTCGTACGTGCACGCCGAGGCCTACCCGGCCGGCGAGCTCAAGCACGGTCCGCTCGCGCTGGTCACCGAGGCGATGCCGGTGCTGGTCGTCGCACCCGGCGACGCGCTGCTCGAGAAGCTGGTCTCGAACATGGAGGAGGTGCGCGCCCGCGGCGGCGAGCTCTACGTGCTCGCCGACGGCGACAGCCGGATCCCGTCGGGCGAGCGCGTGCACGTGATCCGCCTGCCCGAGCACTACGGCTGGCTGTCGCCGATCCTGCACGTCGTGCCGCTGCAGCTGCTCGCGTACCACGCGGCGCTCGCTCGGGGGACGGACGTGGACAAGCCGAGGAACCTCGCGAAGTCGGTCACTGTCGAGTGAGGGCGCCGGGCCGCGATCCATCGGGTCGAGCCCTTGCCCGAGGACGGTCGGCCGGGCACCCTGTCCCGATCTTCAGCCGGTGCCGTCAGGCCGCTCATGAACGACGCTCGATACACGACCTTGCCGCAGTGGCCGGCTGCTTATCCGGCCAGCGGCGCCAGCGCCACGCTGAAACACCTCAACGAGGATTTCGTCGTGACCGAACTGCCGCTGCAGCGACCCTCCGGTGAGGGCGAGCACATCTGGGTGGAGATCGAGAAGAACGGTGCCAACACCGCCTTCGTCGCGCAGCGGCTGGCCGAGGCCGCCGGGGTGCGGGACGTGGACGTGGGCTATGCCGGCCTCAAGGACCGCTACGCCATCACCCGTCAGTGGTTCAGCATCCACCTGCCGAAAGGCGAGACGCCCGACCTGACCCGCCTCGAGCACCCGGAGTTCAGCGTGCTGAGCCAGAGCCGCCACGCGAGGAAGCTGCGCCCCGGCGATCTGCAGGGCAACCGATTCCGCATCGTGCTGCGCGACGTGACCGGCGAGCGCGACGCCATCGAGGCGAATCTCCAGGCGGTGGCGTCACAGGGCGCGCCCAACTACTTCGGCGCCCAGCGATTCGGCCACGGCGGCGGCAACGTCGAGCAGGGCCGGGCCATGCTGGCGCGCGAGATCCGCGTGCGCAACCCGAAGATGAAGGGCATCTACCTGTCGGCGGTGCGCTCCTTCGTCTTCAATGAAGTGCTGGCGCTGCGGATCCAGGAGGGACTCTGGGGCAGGACCCTGCCCGGTGACGTGATGGACGAGGCGGGCCGGCCCACCGGACCGCTCTGGGGACGGGGCCGCGTGATCACCACCGATCAAGCGCAGGCCCTGGAGAACGGGGTGGCCGAACGTCACGCCACCTTGTGCGGCGGCATGGAATACGCCGGCCTGGATCAGGAGCGCCGAGCCCTGGTGGCGAGCCCGGCGGACATGTCATGGGAATGGCCGCACGCCGATCGACTGGTGCTCGCGTTCTCCTTGCCCGCCGGGACCTACGCCACGTCCGTCCTGAACGAGATCCTCCGCACCACGGAGCCTGACCGGTATCGAGAGAACGAGTCTGCGACGGTCGAATGACGGTGCCCTCGCCTCGGGGCGAAGGGAGCAGTCGCCGTTGTCCGACCGCCCGCGCTCACCAGCGGAACGTCGCCCCCACCAGCGGCCCGTCGAGCTTCAGCGTCTCGATCGCGGTGTCCGAGGCCATCCGGTACTCCATGTGCCGCCACGCGGCCACGATCTCGCCCCAGCTCGTCGCGTAGCCGATGCCGGCCATCGCCTGCCAGGTCAGGTCGGACTGGCCGAAGCCCGCGTCGACGTACAGCGGGAAGAACCACGGGCTGTGGAACCCGGCCGACACCCTCGCGCGCAGGCCGACGATCGCATCGAGGTTGCCGATGCTCGTGCTCGCCCCGCCCGCGCGGCCGGGCGCGGGAATCGGGCCGACATTGCCGGTGAAGGTCCAGTCGAGGCTCTGTCGGGCGTGGAGGTAGCGCACGCCCGCGATCGCATCGAGCGTCAGGTCTGCCCGGTCGACCGCGCGGTAGTAGCCGGCGAGCGTCCAGATGTTCGTCTTCAGGTCGAACTCGGTGGTCGCGCTCGCGCCAGCCGGGATCCCGAGGTTGCCGACGGTGCCGCTGCGCACGTCGTCGCGGGTGGCGCCGACGCTCATGTAGATCACGTCTGCGAAGGCCCCCCAAGCGCCCTGCCGCACTTCGAAACTCCCCTGGAACGTGAACTCGAGCTTCTCGAGCAGGTCGCCGACGTCGACGCGGAAGTCGCCGCCGCCCGGGGCCGCACCGAACCGGGTCTGGCCGCTGATGTCGGGGAACCAGCCGTAGAGGCTCGCGGAGAACCGCAGCGGTTCGCCCGCCTGCGCCGTCGCGGTGGCGGGGGCCAGCAGCAGCAGCGGGAGGGCCGCTGCGAGGGCGGTCCGCAGCACGGTCCGGGCCGTTTGCGCACTGATGAGGTCCATCGTCGATTCGTCCTCGTGGGATCGTTGTCTCGCCGGCCTTCAGCGCCGCACGGAGCGTCGCGCGACGCCGCCGACGTTGCCCCTCACGCCCGGCTGGTTCAGTCCGGGATCCGCGACACCGATCCCGGGTGCGCCGACCCCGGGGCCCACGCCCGGTGCCCCGACGCCGACGTTGCCGGCCCGCCCGGGCTGGTTGATCCCGGGATCCCGCGTCACGCCCGGCCCGGGCGCACCGACGCCGAGGCCCGGGTCGCGCGCGAAGGCGGTGCCCGCCAGCATCGTCGCGGCCAGCACCATCGGCCCCGCGTACCCGTACCACCCGAGTGTCCGCTTCATCGCGTCGCTCCGTCCGAAGGGTCCGCGGCCGGTCACTGCACCACGTAGACCAGGTTGTTGCCCTGGAACGCGGGCCGGTAGCGCACGGCCCCGCACCGCTGGTAGGCGACGCCGCCCTCGGTCTCCTGCACGCAGCCTGCCGGCAGGGCCGTCACCACGGTGCCGATGGGCAGCGCGCCCGACTGCTGCTGCGCCACCGCCGCCTGCTGCTGCGCGGTCGCCTGCTGCTGCTGGGCCGTCGCGGCCTGCTGCTGCGCGGTGGCCTCCTGCTGCTGCGCCGTCGCGGCGGTGGTCGAGCTCGCCGCGGCACTGGTCGCGACCACGGTCCGCCGCGTGGTGCGCCGCGCGACTCCGGCCACGGACACCGGCGTCAGCGGCCTGCCCACGACGGCCTGCGCCTCGCGTCCCGCGCCGATCCCGGCCGGCGCCTCGGGCGACGGTGCGGCGAGCCACGTCGTCGCCATCGCCGCGACGAGGACGATCGGCTTCACGATGCTGTTCGGTCTCACGGCAGACTCCTCGTCCTCAACGCGCCAGGAACTCGACCTTCTTGTGCCCGGAGGGCGGCACGAAGCTGAACGTCTGCGGGCCGAACTTCGGCTGCAGGTCCCACTTCGTCACCGTCACCGCGAACTGCGGCGCGTTCGGGAGATCCCGCGTCGTGATCACGTACCGGCGCACCAGGGGCCGTGGCCCCTCCTGCACCCAGACCTGCAGGTCCACGTGCGGCGCACGGAACGCGAGTTGGTCGCAGCGCACGCCCTCGATCACCGACTTGCCGACGACGAAGCTCTGCGTGACGCCGTCCATCAGGATGTCGTAGGCGTTCGCATAGACCAGGTCGCCCGCCGGCGCCACGATGTCGAGCGACTCGCGCGCGAAGTCGAGCATGCCCTCCAGGGTGTCGGGCGCGGACACCTGGGCGTAGACGTCGCTCTTCAGGTTGCGCAGCGTGAGCGAGCGGCCGTCGTAGACGAACTGCTGCTCGACCAGATCGCCCGTGCGTTCGGAGCGCAGCTTGTTCGGCCGCTGCACCGACTGGCGCGCCGTGTGGTTGAACTCGACCTTCTGCCCCGACTTGAGCACCACCTCGAGCGTGTTGCGGGTGTCGACGCTGAAGCGCTGCTGGCGCGCGAGGAAGTCGGTGGCCGACTTCAGGATGCGCTGCGCCTCGGGGTCGAGGCCATCGGGCTGCGCCTGCGCCGCGAGCGACCCTGCGCCCAGCACGACGACGGCGATGCACTGGGCCAGCGTCGCCGCGAGGCTCCTTCGAAGACTCGACTGCACGGTGTGTCCTCCTGTGATGGTGCGGCCCGCCGTTCGCGGGACCGATCGATCCGATGCATGCATGCAGGGTAGGCTCGCGATGCGGCGTCGCCTTAGCTTCTCGCGCCATCCGCCGCGTCGCCTTGCGCTGGATCATGTCCGCGCGATGCGCGCCGCGACTCAGAAGCTGACGGCGAACCCGATCGACGTGCCCTGAACGTTCGGACCGAAGCGATAGCGAGCGACCAGCCGCACGCGCGTGACCCATCGCTCGTACTTCGAGACGTCGAGCTCCATGCCGAGGCCGATCGAGCTCAGGTAGTCGAAGCCGAGCGCGCCCTCGAGATCGCCGCCGTAGCGCGTGTGCGCGAACTCGAGCACGTAGCGCAGCGGCCGGTCGAGCAGCACCACGCCGGTGGGCGCACGCCACCGGGTCCACAGGTTCAGGCTGCGCGCGATCGAGCGGCTGTCGACGGCGTCGGCGAGCGTGCCGGTGTTGCGCAGGAAGATGTTCGTGTAGCGCAGCTCCGCGTCGAGGTCGCCTTCGGGGCGGTAGCGCTCGTAGTCGAGCATCAGCGAGCCGCCGTAGCCGACGGCATCGATGCGGCCCTTCTCCAGGCGCTGCAGGTCGACGTCCGCGATCGCCGCGCCGATGGCTGCGTCGGTGGTGACGTGGCCGTACGAGGCGTTCAGGATCGGCCTCAGCACCAGCTCGGGTGCGATCGGCACGTCCCAGCCCACGCCCGCCGTCACCGACAGCATGTTCCAGCGGGTCGGCACCGTGCGCTCGACCTGCCCGTCGGTGGCGAGGAACGCCGGGTCGTAGCGCGCGTAGGCGACGGTGCCTTCGAGGTACAGCGGCAGCGACCTGCTGACCGTGAAGCCGCCGCCGAGCGTGGCGCTCTGCACGCGCGGGTCGCCGCTCGAGGTGTCGGAGATGCTGAGCGAGCCGGCGGTGACGTCGGGGGTCAGCCCGAAACCCATCAGCGTGAGCACCTCGTTGGCGCGCTCCTGCAGGCGCCGATCGATCGCACCGGACGCCTGCGCGGCGGCGAGGGACGGCGCGAGCGCCGCCACGAGGCCGACGACGATCAGCATGCGCCGGGCGTGCGCCAGGACGACAGGACGGACGGCTTGGCTCACTGCGACACCGCCTTCATCGGAAGTACTTGAAGGCCAGCCCGAGCGCGTAGACCCGCGCCGGCTCGGAGCGCCGGTCGACGCGCATCTCCAGGTAGGGCTCCATGCGCCAGCTCTCGGTGAGGCCGAGCTCCATGCCGAGCTGGTAGCGCTGCTGCTTCCACTCCGAGTAGCGGGTGTCGTAGATCGTCTCGGCGGTCGTGTAGGGCACGGCCGTGCGGTCGAACAGGTCGAACGGACGCTCGATGCCGAGCCGCGCGCGGTAGAGGTTCGAGCGCTCGTCGTTGCGCTCGCGCAGGTCCCAGCGCAGGCGGGTGTACAGGGCCACGCCGCCCCCCAGCTTCGGCGTCCGGCCGCTGAGCTCGAACACGCCGCGGTTCTCGTGGAACGCGCTGGTCGCGTCCGCGTCGCCGAGGCTGCGCGCGCGCTGGTAGCCGATCCGCATCCACAGGTAGCGGTTGCGCTCCCAGTCCTGCTCGAGCAGGCCCTTGCGCAGCGAAGGCGTGAGCGAGAGGTCAAGGTGCGCGCCGAGCGTGCCGTCGGTCACCGGATCGAGCGGGAGGCCGCGGCGGCCCTCCTGGTCGATGCGCGTCGTGGTCGCGAGCAGGAACACGCGCGCACGGGAGTTCAGCGTCAGGAACGCGTCGAGCTCGGGCCAGAATTCGTAGCTGCTCTCGGCGTGCGCCGCGGTCGCGCCGAGGATCGCCGCGACCGCGGCGAGCCGTCGAACCGACCGCATGTCACTCGCCCGACTTCAGGCGTCGCATGCCCTCGACGAGCGGATGCCAGCCATAGACCAGCGTGAGCATGAAGCCGTCCATGCGCAGGTCGGTCGGCGCCTTGTCGTTCAGCGTCGACTTGTAGCCGACGGTCATCGCGAGGTTCTCGTTGACCGCGTAGCCGAACGTGAGGCCGAAGCCGACGTTGTCGAGCTTGCCGGCCGACACGCCGTCGATCGTCGAGCCGCCGCCCTTGTACCAGACGAGGTCGAGGGCGCCCCAGAAGTTCGAAGTCAGGTCGCGCGTCAGGTGCGCGTCGATCTGGTACATCGGATCGGTCTTCAGCGTCCGGCCGACGAAGTTGTCGTTGGTGCCGAACAGCCAGACCGCGGGCAGCAGCTCGAGCGTCGTGCGACGGCCGGGCACCCAGGCGCCGAGCTGCCAGGTGATCGGCAGGCCGAGCCGGCCGTACAGCCGGTTCTGTCCGAGGTTCAAGGTCTTCGAGCTGTCGTACTCGCCGATCGGCAGCGCGAAGTCGACGAGCACGTCCATCGAGAAGCCCGGCTCGTAGCGCAGCACGTCCGGGATGCTGTTCTGCGCCTTGGGGCCGATCACGTTGAACGTGAACTCGAGCATCGGGTCGCCGAAGCCGCTCGAGGTCTGGCCCGACGTGAGCCCCGCCACCGTGCCGCTCGCGGAGACGCGCCCCATCGGCAGGATGACGGCGGCCATCGCCGAGCGCTCGAGCAGCGTGAAGGTGTGCGCGTAGCCGGTCAGCATCATCGTCGCGTCGAAGCTCGTGCCGGCCTGGACGACGTGCGCGGGGTCGAACGGGTTCGCGTTGCCGCTCAGCGAGTTGTAGATCACCGGCACGGCGCTGGCGCCGGACAGCGTCTTCCAGTAGAAGCGCGCCGGCACCTGCGCCTGCGCCGGCTGCGCGCCGAGGGCCGCCGCCACGAGCATCGCCGCGGCGATGCCGCACTTCCGGAGGGTCGTCTTCATCGGAGGTCCGTCTTCGTCGTGTTCATCGGTTCGGTCGTGTGCCATCAGGTCGTCAGGGCGACCGGCCTCAGGGCCGGGGCGGGCCGGTCATCCCGGGGGGCGGCACGAACTGGCGCTGGTACATCAGCGGCGGGTAGCCCGCCTCGTCGGGCACGCGCTGCGGCAGCTGGTCCTCGAGGGTCTCGAAGATCGAGCGGCTGGGCAGGATCACGTTGTTCGTGCGGACGTAGTCGTTCCACAGCGCGACCAGCTCCTTGACCTTCTCGGGCCGCTCGCGCGCCAGGTTCTTCCGCTCGGACGGATCGCTCGCGAGGTCGAAGAGCTCCCAGTCGCCGGTGCCGAGGGGCTTGTACTCCCAGCGGATCTTCCAGGTGCCCTGCCGCAGCGCCTGGTTGCCGAACAGCTGCCACGCGAGGTAGTCCTTGTCCGTCCGCGGCGACTCGGCCTCGCCCGCGAGCACGCGGCCCCAGGACTTGCCGATCAGCGGCGGCAGTTCGCGCCCGTCGAGCGCGCGCGGATACTGGACCCCCGCCATCTCCAGGAACGTCGGCATCAGGTCGCCGACGTGCATCACCCCGTGATTGATGCTGCCCTTGGGCCGCTTGACGCCCGGACCGGAGACGATCAGCGCGTTGCGGATGCCACCCTCGGCGACCCAGCCCTTGTACTGGCTGAACGGCGTCATCGACACCTGCGCCCACATCGGCCCGTACCCGACGTAGGAGCCGGGATCGCCCCACGCGTTGGGATGGGTCTGCGACCAGTTCATCGCGGCGAACAGGTAGTCGCGCGTGCCCGGCGTGCCGGCGATCATCTTGAACAGGTCCGTGCCCTCGGCGCCGTTGTCGCCGAACACCACGAAGATCGTGTTCTCGTACTCGCCGATCTTCTTCAGGTGCTCGATCAGGCGCCCGACGTGGTGGTCGAGGTTCTCGACCATGCCCGCGTAGAGCTCCATCTTCCTGCCGAGGATCGCGCGGGTCGCGGGTGCGAGCACGATCGGGTCGGGCACGAACCACATGCGCTCGGAGAGCTGCGTGCCGGCGGGCACGATGCCGAGCTCGACCTGGCGCTTGAGGCGCTCCTGCCGCACCGCGTCCCAGCCCTTGTCGTAGGCGCCGACGTGGCGGTTGCGCCAGTCGCGGGGCAGGTGGAAGGGATCGTGCGGGGCCTGGTGGGCGACGTAGGCGAAGAAGGGCTTGCCGGTGCCGCGGTTCGAGTCGATGAAGCCGATCAGCTTGTCGGTATAGGTCTTGGTCGCGTAGTAGTCGTCGGGCAGGTTGGTCAGGTAGCGGCCGTCCTCGGTGTAGGTGGACCGGAACGAGGCGGCGGTGAAGCTGGTCATGTCCCAGTAGCTGCCCGCGCCGTCGAGCAGCGAGAAGTCACGCTCGAAGCCGCGCGCGGCCGGGATCAGGTCGGGCGCCTTGCCGAGGTGCCACTTGCCGACCATGTACGTGTGGTAGCCCGCCTGCCTCAGCAGCTGCGGCAGCGTCGCCACCCGGTTGCTGAGGTGCCCTTCGTACCCCGGCACGCCCCGCTGGTTCGGGGCGACGTACTCGTCCATGTTGCCGAGGCCGTTGAGGTGGTTGTCCACGCCGCTGAGCAGGATCGACCGCGTGGGCGAGCAGCTCGCGTGGGTGTAGAAGTTCGAGAAGCGCACGCCGTCGCGGGCCAGCGAGTCGATGTTCGGGGTTCGGATCTCGCCGCCGAACGAGCCGAGGTCGGAGTAGCCCAGGTCGTCGCCGAGGATCACGACGATGTTGGGCCGACGCGGCGCATCGGCTGCGACCGACGTCGCCGGCACCGACATCATCGCGATCACGCCCAGCAGGCACGTCGCGGCCAGCCGGTCCTTCAGTCCATCGATCACGTTTCGCATTGTTCTGGTCCGCACGGTTGCCCTCGCCTCTCGATTCGATTCCACGCGCGTCGCGCTCACTTGGGGAACAGGAAGGTCAGCTGCAGCCGGAGCCCCCAGCCCCGGGGCCCGTCGTCCGGCGAAGCGGCCCAGTACTTGGCGGCCGCCGACAACTGCAGGATCCGGGGACCGAGCTTCAGCAGCTGGCCGGCCTGGACGATCAGCGGCACCTGCCACTGCTTGCTTTTCCAGTCGTACGACGACTCGGTGTAGGCGCCGAACGTCGTGTGGGTCGCGCTGGTGTAGCTGACGAAGGGCTGCAGCGTGGTCGAGCTGACGTCGGCGCGGCTGTCGTTGCCCGCCACGGACCAGAGGTGGCCCGCCAGCATGCCGACCGTCCAGGGCCCCGACTGCTTCAGCATCACGCCAGTGGGTCCGACGCCCCACTTGTCGGTGCCGAGCGCGTCCCTGGACGCCGTCGGCAGCAGCAGGATCGGTCCCGCCCCCCAGATCCATCCGCCGGATGTGGGTGCCTTGGGCGACAGGAACAGGCTGAGCGTCGTGTCGCCGAGGCCGGACTCGTTCAGCGCCGGGTTCCGGAACCCCTTCTGGTCGAGGATCGGGACGATCGTCCGCGTGATGAGGTTCCAGTCCTGGTTCAGCGAGAACGGCACGACCGGCTGGACGACGAGCCGGTCGACCGAGGCGCCGTCGTTCGCGCCGCCGTACGTGTCCGAGTTGAACTGAACCGGCACGCTGATCAGCGAAGCGACCGGGTTCGCCAGCTTCTTCGCGAGCTCGGCCGCCTGGTCGGGTTGCGCACGAACGGGACCGGCCATCGCCAGCAGGCACGCGCCGATCACCACCCCCCCTTCGAACCGTCCTGCGGACACGCTGGTTCCCTTGTTCTGTCGCCCGATGCGAGGCACGTCGACGCCGACATGGCCGCGCCCGACGACCAAGCTCGCATGGACCTCGCATAGACCCGACCGACTGCGGTCGCATCGCGTGCAACCGATTTCTTTCAGGTTAGTGTCGGGTTCCGGTGCGGTCTTAGCTTTTCACGCCAACGCATGACGTCCTTGAGCTGGATCAATTCGCCGACGGATATCGATTCCGCGACGACGATCGAAGCGATCCAGACAGCCACGGTCGAAGACCTCTCGGTCAAGCCGCTGCGGGGCATCCCCGAACTGCTGACGTCCCTGGGCTCGGACTTCGACGCGGTCGCACGACGCGCGGGCGAGTGCCCCGCTGCGCTCGACGACCCGGAAGGCCACATGTCGTTCCTGGACGTGCAGCGGCTGCTGCACGAGTGCGAGCAGGCCACGGGCTGCCCGCACTTCGGGGTGCTGCTCGGCTCGCGGATGGGGATCTCGGCGACCGGGATCCTCGGCGATCTCGCCCGCCACGCGACCTCCGTGCTGCAGTCGCTGCGCACGATCCAGGCGCACCTGCACCTGCACGACCGCGGCGCGGTGCTCGGCCTGCACCAGCGCAATCACCGCGAGATGGAGATCGCCTACGTCATCTTCCATCCCGAGCACCCCGGGTCGCGGCACATCGCCGAAGGCACGCTCGCGATCGCGATGAGCGTCCTGCGGGCGCTGTGCGGCCCGCGCTGGGCGCCGACCGAGGTGATGCTCGCCCGCGACCGGCCGGCCGACACGGCCGCGTACCGCGACTGCTTCGGCCCGGACCTGCGCTTCAACGCGCCCCGCTTCGCGGTCGTGTTCGACTCGGGCTGGTTGAGCCGGGCGCTCCCCGCCGGCGACGCGATGGAGCGGATCCGCCTCGCCCGGCGCGTGACCGAGCTCGAGCGTTCGCGACGGCCCTCGACGAGCGAGCGCGCACGCGAGTCGCTGACGCAGCTGCTGATCGAGGCGCCGCCCTCGGTCGACCGGGTGGCCCGGCTGCTCGGCGTGAGCGTCAGGACCCTGAACAGGCGGCTCGCGCGCGAGGGCACGAGCTTCAAGGCGCTGCTGGAGGACGCACGCTCCTCGCTCGCGAGGCAGTTGCTGCGCGACACGCGTCTGCCGGCGATCGAGATCGCGGCGGCGTTGCACTACACGACGCCCAGCGCGTTCTCGAGGGCGTTCAGGGGCTGGAACCGGGGGATGAGTCCGAGGCGGGCCCGGCAAGCCGGGCCGACGGGGCCCGGCGCGGGCATCGACGGGTAGCGGGCGCGGCGGCGGCGTGTCTGCCCGGCCGCAGGGCGACCGATCCGCGCGTCGCGCGGGATCCGATCACGCGCGCCGCGGCGCGCGGTCGGGGATCCCGTCGGTCAGCGGTCGCGGCGGGCGTCGTCCGCGGCCGGCGCCGTGCGCGCCGGAGCGATCACGTCGGCGAACCGGCCGACGTCGCTCCAGTCGCACTCGGCCTCGACCCGTGCGAGCGCCTGCTCGGTGGTCTCGGCACGCGGGTCGAACTCGTCGTCGCTGGGGGTCATGGTGTCACCTCGCACTGCACGCACCTCACTGCCCAACGCGCGTCGGGCCGGATGCGATGACGTCCATTCGACCCGATGCGCGCATGCGCGACCGTGACGATGGTCACGCACGTCCCGATCCTACGGCCAGGCGATGACGCCACGGTGACGGACGGTCCGCGCGCGGGCGTGCGGCGAGCGCGGGGCGACGCACGGCAAGACGGACGCGCCTCGATCCGTGCCGCTCAGCCGTCGAGGTCGACCACCCGGTCGCCCGGCTGCGGCACGCAGGCGGCGCCGATCGGCGTCCAGCCCTCGCGCACGACGATGCGCCGGCCCGCGTGGCAGAACTCGACGCGACGCGCGCCGGGCGCGCGGGCGCGCGCGAACGCCTCGATCGACGCGGGCATGCTGACGCGAAAGACGCCCGCGGCGACGTCCTCGCCCGGATGGTCGTCCAGGTGCAGCCAGGGCAGCGCGGCCGCGGCGCCGATCAGCAGCGGGTTGCGCACCTCGAAGCGGGCCGGCGCGTAGCCCGAGTCGGTCAGCCAGCGCTGCGCGGCGCCGCGCAGGTCGTCCTGCGCGCTGCCGAGACCGCTCCAGGCGACGCCGAGCAGCTCCGCGACCCATTGGTTGCAGTTCTGGTAACGCAGCGCGAACGCGTGCGCGTTGGCGCTGTAGGTGCCGGCGAGCAGCCGCAGCGCGAGGCGGTCGTCGCGCGCGGCGCGCTCGAGCGCGTCCTGCGCGCCCGCCGGCAGCAGCACCGCGGCGAACCAGCCGGTCGACGGCTCGCCGGCGCCGACGACGAAGCCGGCGAGCCCCTCGTCGTAGAGGCGCGGTCGACGCGTCTCGCAGTCGTAGTAGAGCTGGCGCACCGACCACGGCGCGTTCGGGCTCGCGCGCAGGCTGACGCCGGCGTGCGAGTAGCGCATGCCGAAGCGGGCGAGGTCGAGCCCGGCGCGCGAGACGAGCGCGAGCGACGCGCCGGACGCCTCGAGCGTCGAGCGCACGACCGCGGCGAAGCGGAACAGGGTGTCCTGCTGGACGGCGTCGAGCTCGGCCGGCGGCTCGCAGACGCGCAGCACGCCGGCGTGCGCGACGCCCTCGGGCGCGAGCGCGGCGAACGCCGCGAACGCCGAGGCGAGCGCGACCCGCGCGACGGCGCGCGCGGGTCGCCGGGGATCAGAGCGAGACCGGGGTCGAGCGCAGCTCGCGTTGCCAGCCGTCATCGAGGACCAGGAAGAACGCCTTCTTCGTGTCGGCGTGCGCGAGCTCGACGCCGTACGGCCGACGGTTCGCGGTGACGGTCGCGCCAGTGGCGAGGCGCCCGCGCTCGATCGCCGCGGCCGGCAGCACCAGGCGCACCGGCTCGGCGGCCTGGACGGTGGTCAGCGGCGCGAGCGCGACGCGCACGAAGCCCGGGCGCTCGGGCAGCGGCGTCAGCTCGACGATGCGGTACGGACCGTCGAGCGCGGCGACGGCGTTCTTCGAGCTGTCGCTCGACGCGCCGGACGAGTCCGACGCGGACGAGGCGGCGGACGACGCGGACGAGCCGCCGGCGGCGGACGACGCGGTGAAGCTGTCGGCCGATGCCGGGCCGGCGAACGCCAGCAGCGCGAGCGCGCACGGCAGGGCGAGACGGAGGTGGTTCATGCGGTCTTCGGTGGACGCGCCCGGGGGGGCGATGCCTGCGAGGATAGCCGATGCGCGCGGGCCGCGTCCGCGCCGCGACCCGGCGTCGCGCCCGCCGGTCGGCGGGTATCCTGCGGCCGTCCGGACGACCGCCCCGAACCGATGGCCCTCACCCTGTACGGCATTCCCGAGTCGCGCGCGATCCGCCCGCTGTGGACCGCCTGCGAGCTCGGCCTCGAGTTCGAGCACGTGCCCGTGCCGTTCGAGGGCGGCGCGACGCGCACGCCCGCATTCCTCGACATCAACCCGAACGGCCGCATCCCGGCGCTGGTCGACGCGCGCGACGACGGACCGGTGGTGGTCTGGGAGAGCATGGCCTGCGCGCTGTACCTCGCGCGCGTGCACGGCGTGCCCGACGGCGCGTCGATCGCGCCGGCCTCGCCGCGCGAGGAAGCCGAGGCGCTGCGCTGGTCGTTCTGGACGGTCAACGAGCTCGAGCGCGACGCGCTCACGGTGCTGATGCACCGCGTCGCGATGCCCGAGGCTCGCCGCCGGCCCGAGCTCGCCGAGCAGGCAGCCCGCCGCCTCGCGCCGCCGCTCGCGGTGCTCGACGCACACCTGCGCGGGCAGCGCGCCCGCGGCGAGGCGCACCTCGCGGCCGCGCGCTTCACCGTCGCCGACCTGTGCGTGGCGAGCGTCGCGAATTGGGTCCGCGCGGCCGGGATGCCGCTCGGGCCGTGGCCCGCGGTGAGCGAGTGGCTCGACGGGTGCATGGACCGCCCGGCGTACCGGGCGGCCCGCGCGCTCGCACGCGACTGACCGCGCCGGCGCCGTCCGCGCCGCGCTCAGCGGCCGGTCGACGCGCCGGCCAGCAGCCCCGCGACGATCGCCCGCAGCGACGCCGCCTCGGCGTCGGGCGCGAAGTCCGGCGCACGCGCGTCGCACTGCGCACGCAGCGATGCGAGCCACGCCGGATCGTCTCGCGCGCGCACCAGCATCGCCGCGAGCGCGCCCGCGTCGCCGACCGGGAACCAGCCGCCGTAGTCCTCGCCGAGCAGGCCCGCGTTGCCGTCGATCCGCGAGCCGATCACCGGCGTGCCGCTGCGCACCGCCTCGATGACCACGTGCGCACCGCCCTCCATCCGACTCGCGTGCACGAGCACGTGCGCGGCCTGGATCCGTCGGCGGACCTCGGCGTGCGGCCGTGCACCGAGCCAGCGGTAGGTCGGCAGCGCCGCGGCGAGCGCGGCGGCGCGCGCGCCGATCGCGGGGTCGAGCGCGCCGCCGACGTGGTCGAGCAGGATGTCGGGCCGATCCGCGAGGCGCCGCGCCGCCTCGAGGTAGGTGTCGGGATCCTTCTCCGCGCGCAGGTGCCCGACCATCAGCGCCCGCAGCCGTCGCGGGCTCTTCGGCAGTGGCCGGCGCGCCGTGCAGGACTGCAGCACGACGCGGGCCTTGGCGCGATGCGGCGGCGCGAGCCGTGCGGGCCCGAGCGCGTTCAGCGCGACCAGCGCGTCGGCCGAGTCGAGCGAGCGGCGCGCGTCCGGGTCGGCGTCGATGTCGCGATAGAGGTCGGTGCCGGTCAGCACGACCAGCAGCGGGCCGTCCGGGCAGGCCGCGCGCCACGCGGCGATCGAGCCGGCCGAGCGGCGCGCGTGCAGCGCGATCATCAGCCCGGCGCCGGAACCGGTCCACCGGTCGACCAGCGTGACGCGGTAAGCTCCGGCGAGCATCCGCGCCCAGCGACGCGCGGTCTGCCAGTTGCCGTTGTTCGCGTCGGCCAGCGCCGGCGTCACGATCACGATCGAAGCCCGATGCATGCCCGCAGCATACCCGCCGACGCGACGCCGCGCGCCCACGACGAGGCCCGGTGCGCCGGCGCCGCGTGGCTCGCCGGCGCGCTGCGCGCGAGCCGCGCCGACACGCTCTCGACCTTCGAGGCCTACCGGCGCGCGCTGCCCGACCTCGCGGTGCCGCTGCGCGCCGGCCTGAACCCGCCGCTCTGGGAGATCGGGCACGTCGGCTGGTTCCAGGACTTCTGGATCGGGCGCAACCCCGGCCTCGCGCAGGGCCCGCGCGCCGATCCCGCCGCGCCGCGCCGCGCCCCGGCCGGGCGCCCCGACGCCGACGCGCTCTACCACTCGAGCTTCGTCGCGCACGCGTCGCGCTGGTCGCTCGCCCTGCCCTCGCTCGACGAGACGCTCGACACCCTCGCCGCGCAGCTCGATCGCACCCTCGCGCGGCTCGCCGAGGCGGGCGACGGCGACGACGACGCGCTGTACTTCTTCCGGCTCGCGCTGCTGCACGAGGACATGCACCACGAGGCCGCGCTCTACATGGCCGAGCAGCTCGACCTGCCGATCGAGTCGCCCGGCTTCGCGCCCGCGCCGATGCCCGAGCCGCCGCCGCCGATCGTGCTCGACGCAGGCAGCTGGCGCCTCGGCGAGGCGGCGCCCGGCTTCGCGTTCGACAACGAGCTCGGCGCGCACGATGCGCCGGCCGGGCCGGTGGAGATCGACGCGCAGTCGGTCCGCTGGGCCGAGTACCTGCCCTTCGTCGAGACCGGCGGCTACCGCGACCCGCGGCTCTGGAGCGAGGCCGGCCTGCGCTGGCTGCGCGAGACCGGCGCGAGCGGGCCGGCCGCGCTGCGGCACGACGGGCACGCCGGGTGGATGCGCCGTCGCAGCGGGCGCCGGGTGCCGCTCGATGTGCGCGAGGCGGCCTGCCACCTGAACGCGCACGAGGCCGAGGCCTGGTGCCGGTGGGCCGGCCGCCGGCTGCCGACCGAGGCCGAGTGGGAGCGCGCCGCCGTGACACATCCCGACACGTTCCGACGCGGCGACGTATGGGAATGGACCGCGAGCGCGTTCGAGCCGTTCCCGGGATTCGTCGCCCATCCGTACCGCGACTACTCGGCGCCGTGGTTCGACGGCCGGCCGGTGCTGCGCGGCGGCTCGTGGATGACGCAGCCGCGCGTCGCGCACCCGCGCTACCGCAATTTCTTCCAGCCGTGGCGCACCGACGTGCCGGCGGGGCTGCGCAGCGCCTCGCAGCGGACCTAGCCGCCCGCGACGAACACCGCGAAGCGGCGCTGCGCGTCGGTCCAGTGCGTGGTCGCGGTGAACCCGGCCTCGCGCAGCAGCGCGTCGAAGCCGTCGACGGTCCACTTGTACGAGTCCTCGGTGTGGATGCGCTCGCCGCGCGCGAACGCGCGCGCCGCGTCGCCCCATCGCACCACCTGGTCCTCGCGCGACTCGAGGTGCATCTCGATCCGCGACGCGACCGCATCGAACAGCGCGACATGCCGCCAGCGGCGCACGTCGAAGTCCGCGCCGAGCAGCCGGTTCAGCCGGCGCAGCAGGTTCAGGTCGAAGGCCGCGGTGACGCCGAGCGCGTCGTCGTACGCGGCCTCGAGCACCTCGACCGGCTTCACCAGGTCGACGCCGATCAGCAGCGCGCCGCCCGCGGCCGTCTCGCGCGCCTCGCGCAGCAGTCGGCACGCCGCGTCGGGCGCGAAGTTGCCGATGCTGCTGCCCGGATAGAACACCACGGCCGGGCCGCCGAGCGCCTCGTCGGGCAGCCGCAGCCGCGCGGAGAAGTCGAGGCCGACACCCATCATCTCGATGCCGGGATGCTCGCGCTGAAGGCAGTCGAGCGACTCGCGCAGGAACGACACCGAGATGTCGACCGCGACGTACCGGCGCGGCCGGATCGCGTCGAACAGCCGCGCCGCCTTTCGGCAGTTGCCCGCGCCGAGGTCGACCAGCACCGGGCGATGGCCCGCGTGGCGCAACGCGGCCGCGCCGATCGAGGCGAAGTGCGCCGACATGATCGCGGCCTCGGTGCGCGTCGGGTAGTACTCGTCGAGCTCGGTGATCGCGTCGAACAGCCGCGAACCGAGCGGGTCGTAGAGGAACTTCGGCGACAGGCGCGCGCGCTCCGCGAGCAGGCCGGCAGCGGCCTCCTCGGCCAGTGCGCGATCGTCGGTGCGGTGGAGCTCGAGGAAGCGGGCGGTGTTCATCGGGTCGGGGAGAGGCATCCGAAAGGCTGCGTCGCGCGTATCGACACAGGCGACTGTCCGGCCGGTCCGGGCACCCGGGGGCTCGCCGGCAGGCCGCCGGATCTTCGCCGATAATGCGCCGACCCGTCGACGTCCCACCAGTCCGACACCAGGAGAATTCCGTGATCGACCTGTCCCCCTCCCGCACGCTCAAGGCGCTCGCCACCTGCGCGCTGCTCGCCTTCGGCACGATAGGTCACGCCCAGCAGGTGTTCCGCGTCACCACGATCCCCGAGGAAGCGGCCACCGAGCAGATCCGCAAGTTCACCCCGATCGCGCAGTACCTCGAGAAGCGGCTCGGCATGAAGGTCGAATTCACGCCGGTGTCCGACTACCCGGCCGCCGTCGAGGCGCTGGTCAACAAGAAGGTCGAGCTCGTCTGGTTCGGCGGCTTCACCCACGTGCAGGCGCAGATCCGCTCGGGCGGCAAGATCGTCCCGATCGCGCAGCGCGAGGAGGACACCAAGTTCCAGTCGGTGTTCATCGCGAAGAAGGACTCGGGCATCAAGGGCCTCGCGGACCTCAAGGGCAAGCAGGTCAGCTTCGGCTCGCAGAGCAGCACCTCCGGCCACCTGATGCCGCGGCACTTCCTGCTGCAGGCGGGGCTCAACCCCGAGAAGGACTTCAGGCGGATCGCCTACAGCGGCGCGCACGACGCGACGATCGCGTCGGTGGTGAGCGGCAAGGTCGACGCCGCGGCGCTCGACGTCACGGTGTGGCGAAAGTTCGTGTCCGAGAACAAGGTCGACACCAAGGACGTCGACGTGTTCTACACCACGCCCACCTTCTTCAACTACAACTGGTCGGTGCACGCGGACATGCCCGCGGACCTGCGCCAGAAGGTGACCCAGGCGCTCTTCGACCTCGACCCGGCGACGCCGGAGGGCAAGGAGATCCTGCAGCTCAACCGCGCGACGCGCTACATCCCGACCTCGCCCGAGAACTACAAGGGCATCGAGGCGGCGGGCCGCAGCGCCGGGCTGATCTGACCCCGGAGCTCGACGCGTGCGGATCGATCTCGACGGCCTCGCGGCGCGCCACCCGGCGGCCCGCACCGACGCGCCGCCGGCGCTGAGGCCGCTCGCGCTGTCGATCGCCGCGGGCGAGCAGGTCGCGGTGATCGGCCCGTCGGGCGCCGGCAAGACGACGCTGCTGCAGGCGCTCGCCTGCGCGCTGCCGCCGTCGGCCGGCACGCTGCGGCTCGATGGCACCGACCCGTGGACGCTGTCGCGCGCCGCGCTGCATCGGCTGCGCGGCCGGCTGTTCCTCGCGCCGCAGGTGCCGCCGCTGCCGCCGCGGCAGCGCGTCGTCACCGCGGTGCTCGCCGGCCGGCTGCCGGCGATGGGGTTCGCGGCGAGCGTGCGCTCGCTGTTCTACCCGAGCGACATCCCCGCGGCTCACGAAGCGCTCGAGCGCTTCGACCTCGCCGACAAGCTCTTCGAACGCGTCGACCGGCTCTCGGGCGGCGAGCGGCAGCGGGTCGGCCTCGCGCGCGCGCTGCTGTCGCCGGCCTCGCTGTGGCTGGTCGACGAGCCGCTGTCGGCGCTCGACCCGACGCGCTCGCGGCAGGCGATCGCGACGCTGGTCGATCAGGCCCGCGCGCGCGGCGCGACCCTGGTCGCGACGCTGCACCAGGTCGAGGTGGCGATCGCCGCGTTCCCGCGCGTGATCGGGCTGCGCGACGGCGCGCTCGCGTTCGACCTGCCCTCGCGCGACGTCGACCGCGCGCGGCTGGAGCGGCTGTACGCGCAGCACGAGCACGAGCTGCGCGGCGACGCGCCGCTGCCGCCGCCCGAGGCGCCGGCCGGCTCGCCGCCCGCGGTGATGCACTGCCGCTGACCGATGGCGAGCCTGCCGAACGCGGCCCGGACCGCGCCCCCCGACCGCGATCCGGCGTGGCTGGCCCGCGTGTTCTGGGCCTGCGCGGCGGTGGTGATCGCGTGGCCGCTCTTCGTCGCGACCGAGTTCCGGTCGTGGACGCTGTTCGAGGCGGACAACCTCAAGGTCACGCGCCGCTTCCTCGCCGACTTCCTGCCGCCCGCGCATTCGGCCGAGTTCCTCGCGATGGTCGCGCGCGAGGCGTGGCGCACCGTCGCGATCGCGACCGTGGGCATGACGCTCGCGCTGGTGGTGGCGATCCCGCTGACGATCGTCTCGACGCGGGTGCTGTCGGTCTCGGCGCTGCCGGGCCGGATGGCCCGCGGGCCGTTCGTGGTGCGCCAGGCGGTGCGCTGGCTGCTGATCGTGCTGCGCAGCATCCCCGAGCTCGTGTGGGCGCTGGTGTTCGTGCGCGTGGTGGGCCTCGGGCCGACCGCCGGCGTGCTCGCGATCGCGCTGACCTACGGCGGCATGCTCGGCAAGGTCTACGGCGAGATCCTCGAGAGCGGCGAGACGCACCCCACGCGTTCGCTGCTGCGCAACGGCGCCTCTCGGATGCAGGCGCTCGCCTTCGGGCTGCTGCCGCAGAACGCGGCCGAGCTCACCAGCTACACCGTCTACCGCTGGGAGTGCGCGATCCGCAGCTCGGTGGTGCTCGGCTTCGTCGGTGCCGGCGGCCTCGGCCAGCAGCTCGACAACTCGATGAAGATGTTCAACGGCGGCGAGGTGCTGACGATGCTCGCCGTGTTCGTCGCGCTGGTCGCGCTCGCCGACCGGGTCAGCGCCGGCCTGCGCCGCGCGCTCGGGTGACCGCGATGGCCGGCCCTTCGCGCACCACCGCCGCCAACCCGCCCTACCGGCTGCCGCCGCCGCTGTTCCACGCGCGCTGCAAGGCGTGCTGGTTCGTCGCCGCGCTGCTCGCGCTGGTGATCGCGAGCTTCGCGACGCTCGACCTGCGCTGGGGCGAGTTCCTGTCGGCCGACGCGGCGCGCAGCATGGGCAAGTTCGTCGGCGAGTTCTTCCCGCCGGACACGAAGCCCGACTTCCTCGCGCGCGTCGCGGTCGCGACCTGGGAGACGCTCGCGATGTCCGCGCTCGGCACCGCGCTCGCCGCGGTGGCCGGGCTGCTGCTCGCGATCCCGGCGAGCCGCATGCACGAGCGCGACCCGGCCCGGGGCCGCATGCTGACCCGCTGGCTGCTGAACGCGCTGCGCTCGATCCCGGAGCTGGTCTGGGCCGGGCTGCTGCTGATCGCGGCCGGGCTCGGTCCGTTCGCCGGCACGCTCGCGCTCGCCGCGCACACCACCGGCGTGCTCGGGCGGCTGTTCGCCGAGGCCATCGAGAACATGCCGCGCGGCCCGGGCGCGGCGCTGCGCACGCAAGGCGTCGGCGAGGTCCGCGTCTTCCTGTATGCCGGACTCCCGGAGGTGCTGCCGCAGCTGATGAGCTACACGCTGTACCGCTGGGAGAACAACATCCGGGCCGCGGCGGTGCTCGGCGTCGTCGGGGCCGGCGGTCTCGGGCAGATGCTGCAGTTCCACATGGGCCTGTTCCACATGGGCAAGACCGCGACGATCCTGGGCGCGATGCTGGCGATGGTGGCCTGCGTCGACGCGCTCAGCTACGGCGCGCGCAGGTGGCTCACGCGTTGAGTCCCCCGTCCTTCGCTCCGGCGCGCGAGCGCCCCGCCCCCCGCCGCGTGGGCTGGCTGTTCGCCTACGACTGGGACCGCGACGCGCTCGAGCGGCTCGGCGGGGCCGGCCGCGCGCGCTTCGACAGCGCGGGCTTCGACCTGTTCTCGTTCCCGAGCAACGGCGCGCTGGTGCGCTTCGACCTCGAGCGCTTCGCGGCGCGGCAGGCCGAGCGCGGGCGGCGCCTGGGATGGCGCGGCGTGCTGTCGCACCACGAGCAGTTCGGGGCGCTCGCCGCGTCGCTGGTCGCCGAGCGCCTCGGCCTGCCCGGGACGTCGCCCGAGAGCATCCTCGCCGCGCAGCACAAGCTGCACGCGCGGCGCGTGCTCGAGCGCGTCGCGCCCGAGGCGAACGTCGCGTTCGCGCCGCTCGAGGCCCGCTACGGCGGCCCGATCCCCGAGGGCCTCGCCTACCCGACCTTCGTGAAGCCGATGAAGGCCGCGTTCTCGGTGCTGGCCCGCGAGGTGGCCGACCGCGATGCGCTGCACGCGCACACGCGCTTCGGGCGGCGCGAGCTGTGGGTGATCCGCCGGCTCGTCGAGCCCTTCGACCGTGTCTGCCGCGCGCGCCTGCCCGAGGCGGGCACCGCGCACCGGATGCTGCTGGAGTCGTCGGTGCCCTCGCGGGTCGGGCAGTACAACCTCGACGGCTGGGTGCACGACGGCACCGTGCACGCGCTCGGCGTCGTCGACGCGGTGATGTACCCGGGCACGCAGGCCTTCATGCGCTGGGAGGTGCCGAGCCGGCTGCCGGCCGAGGCGCAGTCTCGCGCACTCGAACTCGCCCGCCGCTTCCTGGGCGCGATCGGCTTCACGCACGGGTTCTTCAACCTCGAGTTCTTCCACGACGACGCGAGCGGCGCGCTGACCTTCATCGAGTGCAACCCGCGGCTCGCCTCGCAGTTCGGCGACCTGCACCGGCGCGTGTCCGGCGTCGACGCGCACGCGATGGGCGTCGCGCTCGCGCTCGGCGAGGATCCGCGCTCGGTGCCGTGCGAGCCGCCGACCGCCGGCGCTGCGGCGAGCCTCGTCTACCGCAGCTTCGACGGCCGCCCGGGCCGACCGGCGCCGACGCCGGCGCAGCGCGCCGCGTTCGGGGCAGCGATGCCCGACGGACTGCTGCTGTCGTTCCCGAAGCGCGGCCACGCGCTCGAGCGCGACCACAAGTGGACCGGCAGCCACCGCTACGGCATCGTTCACCTCGGCGCGGCGGACCGCGACGCGCTGCGCGCGCGCGCCGAGACCGCGAGTGCGCTGCTCGGCTGGCCCGCGCCCTATCTCGACGCCATCGAATCGCCGCACGCGACGGACGTCGCCGATCGATCCCGCACCCCGGCCGCGGCGACGCGTCCGGCCCCCTCTCTCGACGAATGGAGCCCTTCGCCATGACCGCCCCCGCCCTGTCCGCGCCGCAGCGCCTGTCCCGCCTCGCCGCGATCGCGCTGCTCGCCGCGGCCGCCCTGTCGGGCTGCACCGCGATGAACGCGCAGAACCCCTCCGGCCGGCTGAAGCCGGTCAACGCGGTCGCCGACGGTGGCGACGAGCGCGTGATGCTGAAGGGCGCGGACGTCGTCGCCTACTTCACGCAGGGCCGTTACGTGCAGGGCACGCCGCAGTTCCGCTCGGTCCACGAGGGCGTGGTGTTCCGCTTCGCGAGCGCCGAGCACAAGGCGGCGTTCGACGCCGCACCGCAGAAGTACCTGCCGCAGTACGGCGGCTTCTGCACCAACGGCATCGTCTACGCCATCCCCTGGGGCGGCGACGCCGACACCTGGCGGATGATCGACGGCAAGCTCTACATCTTCGGCGGGCGCGGCAGCCAGGAGGCGTTCGAACTCGACGTACCCGGCAACATGAAGCTCGCCGAGAAGTACTGGGCCGAGGAGGTCTCCGGCAGCAACAGCTTCTGGCAGCGCAGCAAGCGGCTCGTCTTCAAGGTGCCGCACTACAAGAGCGGCGACGAGCTCGCGAAGGCCGTGGCCGACGCGAAGGCGAAGAAGTGACCCGCGCGCCGGCTCAGCGCGGATAGCCGAGCGCCGGCTGCCCGAAGCTCTCGGCCGCGCGCCAGCCGGGCGGCTCGAGGAAGAGGTTCGTCACCATGCCCCCCGGGTCGTAGTCGGGGAACGGCCGTCCCGGGTAGCGGGCCTCGAACTCGGCGCGCAGCTGCGCGCCGGTCCTGTAGTGCGGCACCTTGCTCGCGTACGCGGCGAGCGAGGCCTCGCGCCAGCCGCGGTCGCGTACGGCGTGCCGCCGCCGGCGAGCGCGAGCAGCGCGAGCAGCCCGGCGATCCAGGCGGCGGGGTGAGGACGCATCGCGGTCTCGGTTCGTCGCGGGCCGGAGCAGTGTCGCGCGCGCGCGCCGGCACGCCTACACTCTCGTCCATTCGGACCGGCGCACCCGCGCCGGCGAACTGGACGGAGGAGCCACCATGGCGAAGGGTCAACGCGCGCAGAAGGAAAAGAAGAAGCCGAGCAAGGCGCAGCAGGACGCGAAGGTCATCTCGACGACGCGGATCGAGCCGACGCGCGTCACCGTCGTGCCCGACCGGAGCAAGAAGAAGGCGTGACCGCTCGGGGATCCGTCGTACGGCTCGAGGGTGATCTCGAACTGCTGGTTCGCGCGCAGCGCCTCGGCGTGGTCGAACGCGGACTCGTCGTCGGCCTCGTCGCGCTTCGTCGCGGGATGCCCCCGGCGGGGCTCACCCCGCCCTGCAGAAGATGTAGTCGGCCCGGTAGCGCACCGTCTCGCGACGGCCGCGGTTCGTCGCGCCGGCCGCTGCGGTCCTCGAGCCGCGCGTCGGGTCCGACGAAGACCCACGCCTGGCCGCCGCCATCCGCGCGGTCGCGACACTCGTAGGTGATCTCGCCGATGCCGACGGTCTCCATCGCGACGCGGTGGCCGGCGGGCACCTTCACCGCCTCGGGCAGCGCGGCCTGGTCGTACGGGGCGATCGGGCGGCCGGGCATGCAGCGAGCGTGGCGGCGGCGAGCGCGAGGGCGATCGGGCGGAACGGGGAAGGTGCGTGCATGGTCTGCGTCCTCGTGAGTGGCGATGGGCGCCGACGGGGCGGCGCACGACATCACTGCGCACGAGCGGCCCGCACGGATGCACCGTCTCCGCAGGGCCCGGGCGGCACGCATCGCGGCCCCCGAAACGACGCGGGGCGGCCCGAAGGCCGCCCCGGCGGGTGCGTCGGACCGGGCGCGGTGCCCGGGCCGGCGCGGCGTCAGGCGATCACTTGACCGCGTCCTGCGCCTTCTTGAGCATGCGCACGCGGATGCGGGTGCTGGCCGGCTTGGCGGCGAACGTCTGCTCCTGCTTGGTGAAGGGGTTGATGCCCTTGCGCGCCGGACGGGCCGGCACGGTGACGGCGGTCGCCTTCAGCAGGCCGGGCCACGTGAAGACGCGAGCGCCCTTCTTGCCGAGCGACGCGAGGATGGTCGCCTCGAAGTTCGCGATCACCGCCTTGACGGCCTTCGCCTCGACGGCAGCGGCTTCGGCCAGATGCGCGACCAGGCCCGACTTCGTCAGCGGCTTGGTGATCGGCTTCATCGTCGCCGGGGTGGTGTTCGGCGAGGCGGCCTTGGCGGCGGCCTTCGGAGCGGCTTTCTTCGCGGGCGCCTTGGCGGCGGGCTTCTTGGCCGCGGCCTTCTTGGCGGCGGGCTTCTTTGCAGCGGGCTTCTTTGCGGTGGCCATGTGGGTTCCTGTTGCTGTGGAAGAAGACCTCGAGGTCGTTGTCGTGCGCGTTCGAGAGCATGTGCCGCGATGGCGCAGCGCGATTCTACTCACGAACGATGCGCGCGGAGGCCTTTTTCCCGTGTCCGCAAGCATTTTTTTCGGACTGCGGCGCAGCGCGCCGCGCGCCTCACGCGCCGCGGGGCGCGTCCGCTTCGGCCATCGACTCGCCGAGGCGGATCGCGCGGCCCGGCGACCACGACGGCTCGAAGCGCAGGGGCAGCGCGGGCCACAGCATCACGACCGTCGAGCCGAGCATGAAGCGGCCCATCTCGGCGCCCTGCGCGAGCACGATCGGCGGCGCGTCGTAGTCCCACGCGCGGACCGTGCCGGGCCGCGGCGGGTTGACGACGCCGTGCCACACGGTGGCCATGCTGCCGACGATCGTCGCGCCGACCAGCACCAGCGCGAACGGGCCGTGCGCGGTGTCGAACAGGCAGACCACGCGCTCGTTGCGGGCGAACAGCCCCGGGATGCCGCGCGCGGTCGCGGGGTTCACCGAGTAGAGGCTCCCCGGCACGTGGACCATCCGGCGCAGCCGCCCCTCGCAGGGCATGTGGATGCGGTGGTAGTCGCGCGGGCTCAGGTACAGCGTCGCGAACCAGCCTTCCTCGAAGCGCGCGGCGAGCGCCGCGTCGCCGCCGAGCAGCGCGGCGGTGGTGTAGTCGTGGCCCTTGGCCTGGAAGATCCGGTCGCGCTCGACGCGCCCGAACTGGCTGATCGCGCCGTCGACCGGGCAGATCCACGTCGCGTCCGCGATCGGCCGTGCGTCGGGCTTCAGCGCCCGCGTGAAGAATTCGTTGAAGGTCGCGTACGACTCGATCCGCGGATCGGCCGCCTCGGCCATGTCGACACCGTAGCGCGCGACGAAGCGGCGGATCGCCGCGTGGGTCCACGCGCCGGCGCGCGCCGATGCGAGCCGGCCGGCGAGCGCGGTCAAGGTCCGCTTGGGCAGCAGGTGCTGCATCAGCACGAAGGGTTCGGTCACGGCGGGCCCGGGGGTGGCGGTCGGCGGCCATTCTAGCGATCCCGCCGCAGCCGTCCCGGCCGACCTGAGGCACACTGCGGGGATGCTCTCGTTCCTGCCGGCGCCGCTGCGCGGCGCGATCGCGGCGACGCTGCTGGTCGCCAACACGCTGCTCTGGTGCGGCCTGCTGTTCCTGCTCGCGCTGGTGCGGCTCGCGCTGCCGTTCGAGGCGGCGCGACGCGTGCTCGACCCGGCGCTCAACCGCGTCGCCGCGCTCTGGATGCGGGGCAACAGCGGCTGGATGGCGCTTTCTCACCGCACCGCGTGGGACGTCGAGGGCGTCGATGCGCTGCCCTACCGGGGCTGGTACATGGTGGTCTGCAACCACCGCAGCTGGGCCGACATCTTCGTGCTGCAGCACGTGTTCAACGGCCGCATCCCGATGCTCAAGTTCTTCCTCAAGCAGGAGCTGATCTGGGTGCCGGTGATGGGCCTCGCGTGGTGGGCGCTCGACTTCCCGTTCATGAAGCGTCACTCCGAGGCCTACCTCGCCAAGCACCCGCAGGCGCGCTTCGACGACATCGAGACCACGCGGCGCGCGTGCCGCAAGTTCGCGCTGGTACCCACCAGCGTGATGAACTTCGTCGAGGGCACGCGCTTCACGCCGGCCAAGCACGCCGCGACCCGGTCGCCGTACCGGCACCTGCTCAAGCCCAAGGCCGGCGGCCTCGCGCTCGCGCTGAACGCACTCGGCGACCGGTTCGACTCGCTGGTCGACGTGACGATCGTCTACCCCGGCGGCACGCCCGGCTTCTGGGGCTTCCTGCGCGGCGACCTCGATCGCGTGATCCTGCGCGTCGAGCGCCGGCCGATCCCGGCCGAGTTCCGCACCGGCGACTACGCCGGCGACCCGGCCTTCCGCAAGCGGCTGCAGCAGTGGCTGCACGAAGTGTGGCTCGACAAGGATGCGCGGATCGCGGCGCTGCTCGGCGAGCCTGCGCCCCGCGAGGACGTGCCGCCGCCGGCGCCCGAGGCGCGCGAGGCCGCGCGCACCGGCGCCTGAGGCGGCCGCCCCGGGAGCGCAGGCGACACGCGGTCGGCACGGGCCGCGCCGGCCCGCAGCGTCGATAGGGCATACTCGCGCGCCCTCCGACCCGAAGGAACACCGCACCCATGTGGTTCAGGAACCTGACCGTGCTCCGCGTCCCCGCCGGCTCCGAGCTCGATGCCGACACGCTCGCCGACGCGCTGCGGCCGCACGCGTTCACCGAGCCGACCTCGGTCGAGGCGGTACGCACCGGCTTCGTGCCGCCGCGCGAGGGCGACGCGTCGCTGGTCGCGTCGGTCGGGCGCCAGCTGCTGTTCGCGCTGCGACAGGAGAAGAAGCTGCTGCCGTCGCGGGTGGTCGCGCAGTTCGTGAAGCAGCGCGCCGAGCGGATCGAGGCCGAGGACGGCTTCAAGCCCGGCCGCAAGCGGATGAAGGAACTCAAGGAGCAGGTCGTCGACGAACTGCTGCCGCGCGCCTTCTCGCTGGCGACCGACACGCGTGCGTGGATCGATCCGGTGAACGGCTGGCTGGTGATCGACGCGGCGTCGGCCGCGCGCGCCGACGAGGTGATCGCCCTGCTCTCGAAGGCGTTCGACGGCTTCCCGGGCCGGCCGCTGAAGACCGTGAAGTCGCCCGCGGCCGCGATGACCGCGTGGCTCGCCGACGGCGAGGCGCCGGCAGGCTTCTCGATCGACCAGGACGTGGTGCTCAAGGCGCGCGACGGCAAGGCGACCGTGCGCTGGGCGAACCAGTCGCTCGAGGCCGACGAGGTCGGCAAGCACGTGAAGGCCGGCAAGCAGTGCACGCGGCTCGCGCTGACCTGGAACGATCGCGTGTCGATCGTGCTGACCGAGACCCTCGCGATCAAGCGCGTGCGCCCGCTCGACGTGCTGACCGAGAACGAGTCGGGCAGCGCCGCGTCGAGCGACGCCGACGAGCGCTTCGAGTCCGACTTCGCGCTGATGACCGGCGAGCTCGCCGCGCTGCTCGCGGGCGTCGTCGACGCGCTCGGCGGGCCGCTGCCCGACGCGAAGCTCGACGCGCCGGCGGGGCCGGCCGGGGTCCGCAGGGCGGCCTGACGCGCGGCAAGGCCCCGTCCCGCCGAAGTCCCGACGGACCGAGCGGCGCTCGCGAGGGGCTCGCCTACCAGTGCGGCCGGTCCGCCCCGATGCGCACCGGGCGGATCTCGTCGATCGACACCTTCGCGAGCGCCTCGCCGAACTCCGGCGGGATCGGCAGCGAGCGCAGCCGGTCGCCGACCTTCGCGACCCACGCGCGGACCTCCCAGCCCTCGACCAGCAGCTGCGCGCCACGCATCAGCCTGTAGTCGATCCGGAAGCGCTTCGGGCCGAACTTCTCGATCCGCGCCTCGGCGAGCAGCCGGTCGCCGTCGGTGGACGCGACCAGGAACTTCGCGTGCGCCTCGAGGATCGGCGTGCCGACGACGCCGTAGCGCTCGGTGAGCAGCGCCTGCGACAGCCCCGCGCTGCGCAGCCAGTGCTGGAACGCGGTGTCGAACCAGTAGAAGTAGTGCGGGTAGAACACGATCCGCGCGGGATCGCAGTCGCCCCACTCGACGGTGAAGGCGGTGGTGAAGGAGAGCGGCTCGTTCATCGGGATGGTCTTCGTTCGCGCGGCCGTCAGGCCGCGTAGCGTCGCACCGCGTCCTCGTCCCAGACGAGGCCGGTGCCGGGGACGTCGGGCGCGGCGACGTGGCCGTCGCGCGGCGCGATCGGGTCGACGAGCACCGGTGCGGCCCAGTCGACGTACTCGAGCCAGTGTGCGGTCGGCGTCACCGCGAGCAGGTGGGCGCTGACCTCGGGAAAGAGGTGCGAGGACATCTCCAGGCCCGCGGCCTGAGCGAGCGCGGCGGCGCGCATCCAGCCGGTCACGCCGCCGATGCGCTCGGCGTCGGGCATCACGTAGTCGCAGCAGCCGGCGGCCAGCGCCTGCGCCATCTGCTCGGGGCCCATGAAGTTCTCGCCGATCTGCACCGGCGTGCGCAGCTCGCGCGCGATCCGGGCGGTGCCGGCGAAGTCGTCGGCGCGCACCGGCTCCTCGATCCACGCCATGCCGCCCTCGTCGTCGATCATCCGGCCGCGCAGGATCGCGTCGTTGACGGTGAGCGACTGGTTGAAGTCGCACATCAGCGTCGCATCGGACCCGATCGCGCGGCGCACGACGCGCACCGCCTCGAGGTCGGCGCGCGCGTCGGGGCGGCCCAGCCGCAGCTTCACCGCGCCGAAGCCCTCGGCGAGCAGCGCCTCGGCCTCCTTCGCGAGCTCGGCGGGCGGCATCAGCCCCAGGCCGTTGGAGTTGTAGGCGCGGATCGGGCGCGGCGTGCCGCCGAGCAGGCGTGCGAGCGCGACGCCGCGGTGGACCGCGAGCGCGTCCCACGCGGCCATGTCGATGCCGGCCATCGCCATCAGCACCACGTTGTGCACGCCGAGCAGCGCGTAGCGCGCGCGCAGCGTGCGCTCGACGTCGAACGGCGCGAGCGGCTGGCCGACCACCATCGCCGCCATCGCCTCGACGAAGGCGACCATCGGCTTGAGGTTGTGCGGCCCGATCGCGAACAGGTACGACCGGCCGACCGTGCCGTCGTCGGCCTCGAGGTCGATCAGCACCAGCGCCGCGCGCTCGACCGCGCCGCTGCCGGTGCGCAGCGGCCGGCGCATCGGCGCGAGCACGGGCCGCGCGCGGATCGCGCGGATCGCGGGAGGGGCGGCGGGGGCGGACATCGTCGGAGGCTCCTCGGTCGGGCGCCGCATTCTCCCCCGCGGCCCCGCCCTGGGCAAACCGGCCCGGGCTCGCCGGGTGAGCCAGTGCGGACCGATGATCGGACCCCGTGCCCGCCGAAGGAGTCGCGCGATGTCCCCCTGGTCCAACCGGTCCGTTCCCCCCGAGCTCACCGACTGTCTGCTGCACGGCCCCGAGTCCGGCGCCGAGCTCTTCATCGTGGAAGGGCGCTCCGCGGCCGATGCCGTCCGCGCGGTGCGCGATCCGCTGCGCCAGGCGGTGCTGCCGCTGCAGGGCAAGCCGCTGAACGGCGCGCGCGCCACCGCCGCGCGGGTCGCGGCCGATCCGTTCCTCGGCGCGCTCGCCGCGGCGCTCGGCACCGGCTGGGGCGACGCGTGCTCGCTCGACGGCCTGCGCTACGAGCGCGTGCTGCTGCTGCACGACCCGGACGCCGACGGCATCCACATCGGCGCGCTGCTGCTGATGCACGTCGCGCGCTGGCTCGTGCCGCTGCTCGAGGCCGGCCGCGTCGAGCGCGTGCATGCGCCGATCGGCGAGGTGCGCGGTACGCCTGGCGAGCCGCCTGCGCTCGCGTTCGGCGATGAGCACTTTCGCGCGCTGTACGAGCGGGCCCGCACGCGGCACGGCGGCGCGTTCGTCGCGGTGCGCCACCGCGGGCTCGGCGCGATCTCGCCCGCGGCGCTGCGCGCGACCTGCGTCGACCCGGCCACGCGCCTCACCACGGTGCTCGACGACACCGACGCGCGGCTCGCGGCCGCCGCGTTCGGCACGTCGCGGCGCACGGCGCCGGCGGTCGCCGGGTACGGCGGGTGACCACGGTCGCCCTGCCCGCGCCCGCATCGCCGACCTGCGCGTTAGGCCGCACGGCCGAAGGGCGAGGGCGGCGTGCGGCGTATGCTGCGGGTCCCGCACCGCTCCGTCCCGCACCGCCGATGTCCGCCGCCGAACAGCCCGATCCCGTCCACGAGCCGCGCCTGTGGCGCGACGACGGCTGGACCGCCCGCGTGATCAAGAACGAGGACGACGACGGCTGGGCCGTCGAGATGGTCAAGGACGGCGAGTCCGAGCCCGCGCTCGTCGGCCCGTGGACGATGGGCCGCGACAAGAAGAACCCCAAGCCGCTCGACACGGCGGCGTTCAACACGCTCGTCAAGACCGCCTCCGAGGTGCTGCGCCGCCACGAGCAGCAGCGCCACGCGCAGCTGCACCGGGAGGTCGAGGTCGACGGCCCCGAGGGCCGCGTCATCGTCACGCTCGACATCGTGCCCGACGACGACGACCCGTACGCGACGCTCGCCGCACGCGACGCGTCCGGCGCCGCCCTCGCCTCGCAGCGCGTGTCGGCCGGCTTCCGGCTGTCCGCGGCGAGCGCCGCACGCTGGGTCGAGGCGGGCTTCCCGCGGCCGCGCGAAGACTGAGCGGGCGCCGCGATGCCCGACCGCCCGATCCCGCCGCGCGCGATCGCCCTCCTCGTGCTGCTGACGCTCGTCTGGGGCACCAACTGGCCGCTCTTCGCGCTCGCGGTGCGCGAGATGTCGGTCTGGACCTTCCGCGCGATCGCGGTCACGGTCGCCGGCCTGGTGCTGCTCGGCATCGCGCGGGCGCGCGGCCAGTCGCTCGCGGTGCCGCGGCGCCACTGGCGCACGGTCGCGGCGGCGACGATCGCCTATCTCTTCGTCTGGAACATCGCGAGCACCTACGCGGCGATCCTGCTCCCGTCGGGCCAGGCCGCGGTGCTCGGCTTCACGATGCCGCTGTGGTCCGCACTGATCTCGTGGGCGGTGCTCGGCGAGCGGCTCACCGGTCGGCTGGTGCTCGCGGTCGCGCTCGGCGGCGCGGCGGTCGTGCTGCTGATGGTGCCGAGCTTCGCCGCCTATGCCGACGCGCCGCTCGGCCTCGCCTGCGGGCTGGTGTCGGGGATCGGCTGGGCGATCGGCACGCTGATCCTCAAGCGCGGCGGCGTCGACGTGCCGGTCACCGTGCTGACCGGCTGGCAGCTGCTCGGCGTCGCGGTGCCGATCGGCATCGGCGCGCTCGCGCTCGGCGACCACCGCTGGTTCGTGCCCTCGTGGCAGACCGTCGCGGTGATCGCGTGGATCTCGCTGGTGCCGATGAGCATCGGCAACGTCGCCTGGTTCTCGATCGTCGGACTGCTGCCGGCGAGCGTCGCCGGGCTGTCGTCGATCATGGTGCCGGTGGTGGCGATGATCTCGGGTGCGCTGGTGCTCGGCGAGCCGCTCGGCCTGCCGCAGTGGCTCGCGATCGCCTGCACGGTCGCGGCGCTGTCGCTCGCGCTGCTCAGGCCGTCGCCGCGCTGACGGGCACCGGCGGCGGCGCGTCGAGCTCCGGCGCGTCGCTCGCCACCTCGCGGTCCTCGAGCAGGTCCGGGTACAGGCCGACGCTCGTGCTGACGAGGAAGACGCGCCCGCCGACGCGGCCGGCGATCCGTCGTCGGGGCGGCCGGCGCCGCCCTGACAGCCGGCTCAGCGCGGCTCGGTCTCGTCGCCGTCGGCGCGCGCGGCGCGGCGGGCGAACGCGTCGTCGGCGACCGCGCCGAGCACGACGCCGATCGCGCCGGCGCCGAGGCCGGCCGCGAGCGCACCGAGGGTCGCCGCGAGGAAGAGCGTGTCGAACATGAGGCATCCCTGGAGAAGGTGGAGGGCGCGCGGCTCGTCGAAGCCTGGCCACGCTGTCGCCCCGAGGACGAAGCATGGTCCGTGCCCGCGCCCCGCGCGGGACGGCACGCCGCTTTCGTGTCCGCACGCGGCGGTGGTACCCTCGCGCTCGTTGGTGCCCGACCGGCTGTTCTTGGCCGGAAGGGGTAAACGGGAAGCAGGAAGGCGATGCCGCGCCGCGGCGAGCCCAACCTGCGCTGCCCCCGCAACGGTAAGCGGACGGGGTGCCACAGGCACCCCCGCTCGTGCACGCTGCCACTGGAGCCCGCGCTCCGGGAAGGCCGTACGGGTCGCTCCGCCAGCCCGGATACCGGCCAACGGGTGGTGCACGGCGCGAGCCGTGCGCGTTGTTGCCCGGGCCAGCGGGGAAGCTGGCGCGGGCGGGTTCCGGAGATCCCGTCCATGTCCGATCCGATCCGCTGCGGCCGTCGGCACGACTCGCGTGCGCCCGCCCGGCAAACCCCGTTCGTCCTTTCGCCGCTCGCGGCGTCCCTCGCCTCGATGGCTGCCGCCGGCCTCGCGCTCGTCGCGTCGCCCGTCGCCGCGCAGCCAGCGGCCGTGGCGCCGTCTGCGCTCGAGCAGGTCACCGTGACCGCGACCCGCACGCCGACGCGCGTGTCGGACGCGGTCGCCGAGGTCACCGTGCTCGAGCGCGAGGACCTCGAGCGCGCGACCGGCCGCACGCTCGCCGAGACGCTCGCCCGCCAGCCGGGCCTGCAGGTGAGCGCGAACGGCGGGCTCGGCAAGACCTCGGGCGTGTTCATCCGAGGCCTCGAGGCGCGGCACACGCTGCTGCTCGTCGACGGGGTGCGCCTCGGCTCGGCGACCGTCGGCACGCCCTCGTTCGACAACCTGCCGCTGCCGGCGATCGACCGCATCGAGATCGTCCGCGGCCCGCTGTCGTCGGTGTACGGCAGCGAGGCGGTCGGCGGCGTCGTGCAGGTCTTCACGCGGCGCGGCGAGCCGGGCCTCGTGCCCAACGCGTTCGCCACCGTCGGCACCAACCGCTTCGCGCAGCTCGGCGGCGGGCTCGCGTTCGGCAGCGGTGCGTTCGACGGCGCGTTCCAGGTGGTGCACACCGGCACGAAGGGCTTCTCGGCGACCAACCCGAACGCCCGCTTCGGCACCTACAACGCAGACGCGGACGGCTTCCGGCAGAACGCCGGCAGCTTCCGGCTCGGCTGGCAGCTGAACCGCGACTGGCGCGTCGAGGGCTTCGCGCTCGAGTCGCAGGGCGAGACGCAGTACGACGACGGCCCGGGCGCCGACTCGCGCGCGAAGCTGAAGAACGGCGTGCAGTCGCTCGCGGTGTCCGGACGCGTGACCGACGCCTGGCGCACGCGCCTGAGCTACGGCCGCTCGACCGACGTCTACGACACGCTCCAGACCGCGAGCGCGTTCACGCCGCTCGGCGCGACGAAGACCGAACAGACGCAGCTCGGCTGGGAGAACACCTTCGCGACACCGGTGGGCCGGCTGCTCGCGCTGGTCGAGCGGATCGAGCAGCGCGTCGCGCGGCCGGGCCAGCCGTACAGCGTCGGCGACCGCACGATCGACGCGATCGGCCTCGGCCTGGCCGGCGAGGCGGGCCGCCACGCGTGGCAGGGCGGCGTGCGGCACGACGACAACTCGCAGTTCGGCGGCCAGACCACCGGCAGCCTCGGCTACGGCTACGCGCTCACGCCCTCGCTGCGCGCGGGCGCCTCGTACGGCACCAGCTTCGTCGCACCGAGCTTCAACCAGCTGTACTTCCCCGGCTTCGGCACGCCGACACTGCAGCCCGAGCAAGGCAAGCACGGCGAGCTGAGCCTGCGCTGGACCTCGGGCTCGCAGACGCTGCGCGGCGCGTGGGTCGACAACCGGATCCGCTCCTACATCCCGAGCGGGCCGCTGCCGGTCAACGTGCCCAGCACGCGGATCGACGGGCTGGTGCTGTCGTGGGAGGGTCGCTGGACGGGGCTGGTCGCGGGCGCGTCGTACGAGCACCTCGACCCGCGCAACACCACCGACGGGCCGGACGACGGCAAGCAGCTGGTGCGGCGCGCGAAGGACGCGTTCCGGATGAGCGCCGACTGGCGCTTCGGCGAGTACAGCGTCGGCGGCACGCTGTCGGCGTTCTCGGAGCGCTTCGAGGACGCGGCCAACACATTGCGGATGGGCGGCTTCACGACGCTCGACCTGCGTGCCGACTGGCGCTACGACCGCGAGTGGGTCGCGGGCGTGCGGCTCAACAACCTCGCCGGCAAGGTCTACGAGACCGCGTACGGCTTCAACCAGCCGGGCCGCGAGATGTTCGTGACGCTGCGCTGGGCGCCGCAGGCGAAGCGGTGAGCGCCGCGCGCGCGGGCGGACGGACGGCGCGCGGGGCGCGCGTCGGGTTCGCCGCGCGCACGCTCGGGGCCGGGCCGGAGCGTCGGCTCGGCCTGCGCGCCGGGCTCGCGATCGCGCTCGGGCTCGCCATCGCGTCCCCCGCGCTCGCGGCGCCTTCGTCGCAGCGCCCGGGAAGCACCGGCGCGAGCATCGAGCGCTCCGGCCCGATCGCGATCGTCGACGACCGCGGCCGCACGGTGACGCTCGCCGCGCCCGCGCGGCGCATCGTGTCGCTGCTGCCGTCGAGCACCGAGTCGGTCTGCGCGCTCGGTGCGTGCGACCGGCTGCTCGGCGTGGACCGCTGGTCGGACTTCCCGCCGCAGGCCGCGGCGCTGCCGCGCGTCGGCGGGCTCGAGGACACCGCGATCGAGCGGATCGTCGCGCTCAAGCCCGACCTGGTGCTTGCCGCGGCGTCCACGCGCGCGATCGACCGGCTCGAGTCGCTCGGCCTCGTCGTGCTCGCGCTCGAGCCGAAGGGCTTCGCGGACACGCGGCGCGTGCTCGAGTCGATCGCGCGTGCGATCGGCGCGCCGGGCGAGGGCGACGCGCTGTGGCGCGGCATCGAGGCGCGGATCGACGCGGCCGGCGCGCGCGTGCCGGCGTCGCTGCGCGGCGCGAGCGTCTACTTCGAGGTGTCCGAGACGCCGCACGCGGCCGGCGAGGCCTCGTTCGTCGGCGAGACGCTCGCGCGGCTCGGGCTGCGCAACGTGGTGCCCGCCGCGCTCGGGCCGTTCCCGCAGCTCAACCCCGAGTTCGTGGTGCGCGCCGCGCCCGAGCTGGTCATCGGCGGCGCGCGCAACGTCGCATCGATGCCGGGTCGCCCGGGCTGGAGCGCGATCCCCGCGCTGCGCGAGCGACGCACCTGCGCGCTCGAGCCGGCGCGCTACGCGTTCGTCGTGCGCCCCGGCCCGCGCCTCGGCGAGGCCGCCGAGGTGATCGC
>Ga0315899_10000847_pt1 | contig 36178 bp, 27 predicted proteins | sample LakEriMetagenome_2_FD_203518 | JGI IMG/M metagenome (GOLD analysis project Ga0315899, IMG submission 203518) | Freshwater fungal communities from buoy surface, Lake Erie, Ohio, United States - Buoy 4 MA112 | ecosystem: Environmental > Aquatic > Freshwater > Lake | place: USA: Lake Erie, Ohio...
TGTTTTGAACTGAAAACCTTAAATTCTACGACCACTCTATTTCCAAAATTCAAATCAAAAAAAGATCTTTATGAACTAAAAATTCAGGTAAACGATTTGAAGCCTATTCAGCGGTTTATGAGGGGGGTTAAATAATGAATAATATGAACTAAATTTGCTCGGTTAATCGTTATCAGTTCTTAACATATATTGTATAACATAATATTCTTAAACTAATTGAAAATATGCAAAAAGCAAACAGTAATCTCAACATAAATACTTTTTTGCAAATATACTCGCAGAGCTTATTAAGTACAGGACTAACGAGAGGTCTAGATGAAAGTACTTACATTCCTACAAGACTGGACACTGCTTTAAAAGATGATGTACTTCAAGGGAAAAAGAAACTTGTGGTTTTAACTGGAAATGCTGGTGATGGTAAGACAGCATTTATTCAGCTCATTGAAGAATCAGCCAAGAAAAATGGTGGTAATTTTAAAACTAAGACTGACAATGGATGTGAGTTCACTTTCAACGGATTTGAATTTGAAACACTTTATGACGGTAGCCAAGATTTCGAGGGCAAATCCAATGACTTGCTATTGAAAGATTTTTTCAAAGCATTTGAGGGAGAAAAAGAACCAACAGCTAAGATTGTTAAAATTATAGCCATAAATGAGGGCAAACTCAGAGATTTTATTCTTAACAAAAGAGAATATTCGTGGTTGGGCAAACAAGTTTACAGGTATCTTGAATATGAGAATTATAATCTGCCCGATTCCTTGGCTTTTATCAATTTAAACAACAGAGCAATTGTTGAACTCAACAATCCAACGTCAATTTTTGATGAACTACTCAGCATTATTCTTGATGAAGATGGTGCCAAGAAAACTTGGGAACCTTGCCGAGAACAGAATTGTGCTTATGCTAATAGCTGTTATATCAAATACAATGTTGACAGCCTTAAAGACCAAAAGAAAGGAGCAGTTGTAAAACAACGACTTAAAGAGTTAATTCTTAGTATCTACCTGAAAAAAGAAAAGCATATTACAATGAGAGACATTCGTTCTCTCATCTCATTCATCATTTTCAATAAATACACTTGTTCACAGTTGCAAGCTGACATTGATGCTGGAAATAATTTACTTGACCGCTTCTATTACAACAATGCTTTTAACAAGGTTGAAATGGATAGAATGGTTTCCATATTAAGTGAGGTGGATGTAGCAGATATGCCATTGCCTAAGTTGGAAAACCATCTTTATTTTCTGAATCCTAAAACAGAACTAACCGAACATTTAATCACAAAAGCAGATTCAGGAAATAATCCTGACTTAAAATATTTAGAAGATTATTACATCAACAAGCCGGAAGGAACGAGTGATAATGATGAAACACGAAAAGTGAATGCGGACTTGTTTCTATCTGCAATGAAAAGAAAACTATATTTTGAAGGAAATGATGAATATTTAAAAGAGCAATTTTCAATTAGTCATTATTCATTCTTGCCATATCGATATTTTGAAACTTTCATTGAATTTCTCTCAACTGGTAAAGACCCACAAAATGATTTGCGAAACGATTTGGTTTTGGCAATCTCAAAATCAGAGAAAATATACAATGATGAAGTGGGTAGAGAGAATGTTTGTATCAGCAGTAATAGTCTAAAAAAGTCAACTACCAAAGCATTTTACGGTTTTACGGCTGCTGACTTTGAAGTGGTGCTACCTGATGTTGGTAATCAAACCAACTACATTGAATATTTTCCTGACCATATTATTTTCAGGCACATTGACAAAACCGCATCCTTAGAAATTAATATTGACCTTTTTGAAATTCTAATGCGAATCAAAGAAGGATATGTTCCAACATCTATTGAAATCAGGACATTCTTCTTAAACCTTGAAATGTTCAAGCGGAGAATTTTAGCAAAACGTTCTACAACAGTTTTCTTAACTGAAGATGATACCAACTTATATGAATTCAAAAAATCAGCATCTGGCAAATTGGTGCTCAGTAAAATGTAATGAAATATGGCACTAGATAGAAAACAAAAAGCTTTTAGATATTTTCCAATAATGCCGATTGATGCCAACAACATCAATTTTGAACAGGCAGTTGTAAGATTATTGGTATTATTACATACAAAAGGAAAAGTAATTGCTAAAACTAATAAGGACACTTTATACCCTGAAAGTTTAGTTGAAATACTTAAAGAGAATGGGCATCACTTTGAAGGAATTACCGACCCAACAAGAGAACGCTTAATGAAGAATTGGATTTCAGCCGACTTTGCGACAACTGTGGTAGAAGGGAAAGGCAGACAAGGTAGAGCTAGAATTTCTAATTTAAAACCACTTCACCTAAGTACAATAAAACTACTAGACCCAAGAATCAGAAGTCAAGACAGAGATATTTCAGTTTTCCTTTACAATGTTTTTAAAGGAACTGCTGTTGCAAGCGACAATGATTATTTGATGTCTTATTTGCTTGAAGGAACAAAAAGAGATGGTCAATTTAATTTGGTGGTTGATAATGATAAGTTTAACGAACTTGATATTGAGACACAGTTCTTATTGAGACTTTTAGATAATTTCAGAGTTGACTTGCCATCCACTAATGCCAAGCTAGTTCCTGATTACAAGTTCTTATGTGAAGCACAACAGAAACAGTTTCTTTTTGATACAATGAAACTGTTGGTTTACAAGGATTCAGTTCCACGAAGAGAGTTATTTCATTACATCACGGTATTATTCAACTTCCACACGGCTTTATATGCAATGAAAGCCTATAATCAAATCAATTCTTTGGTTGAAAATGGGAAGTCGAAATGTGGCACTTGTGTTTCAATAAAGAGTGAGGCAGATTTTGGAAAATTATGTAAATGTGATTTTCAACCTAAGATTTTTGTTGATATAACACTGGGTCAAGATAAAATTTGTGATGGTCTTTCTAAGCGTTCTATTGACAGCGATTACAATGAAATGTATCGTTATTTTAAATCACATTACAAATTGGTTAAACTAGCAGAGTTTGCTAAAACACAAGGCAATCAAGAACCTACAGTTGACCAACTTGTAGGCTTTTTGTCTAATCCAAATGTTGAAGGTTTTTTCACCTTCAAATTAGGCGAAATTGCTACGGATGAAGATTTGAGTGAAGACCCAGATGTGCAGGCTATCTTAGCTATGAATATACCTGCATTGGATAAGTATGTAGAGATTCTTTGTAATGATAAATCGAATTGGAAAAACCTTGTTGCAAGACACAAAAGGTTAATGAACGGACTTTGCAATATGAACCGTGAAGATGGCTTCCTGCAAGGTGGCAGAGGAAAAAAGAGAAAATACGTACTAGGAAATGTTTTATTCGAAGTACTTGTACAATTGGCTGTGGTAAGTGCAGATTTTAAAGGATTCCAAACTCAACCCATCACCATCGTGAGTTTTGTAGAATGGTTAAAAGACCGCTATGGCATCTACATCAACGAATGGCCAAATGGCTCTGATAGTCCAGAAACAGCCAAAGCATTGACAAATAATTTTAATGCATTGAAAGATCGTTTGAGACAGCTTGGTTTCTACACTGACCTTTCTGATGCGTCAAACTCTCAGGTAATTAAACCGAGATTTAAAGTTGAACCTGAATAAAATATTAAAATGAGCGATACAAAAAATATGGAACTAAATGAACCTGCAATGGACTATGCAGCCAATGTAGAAATACCAGATGGCAAGATAGCCGATTACATTACGGGTAAATATGTAAAAGAAACAGAACAAGAAGCTATTCGGCAAAACTTTGAAAGAACTTTGGTGGAAGAATATCAATACCCTACCACTGATATTCAGGTTGATTATACCATCAAAGTTTGGGATGGCGATAAGCAGAAAAACAAAAAAGTGCCTTTGGTAGTAATGCACCACGAAAAAGATGAACCTTATGTATTGGTGATGATTGCCAGCCCTAAATCTAATCCAACTGATAAAAACGGTGGTGCTACAGATTTAGAGCAGTGGCTGGTTGATGTGCCAAGTGCTGAGTACGGTTGCTGGACGAATGGGATTGAAACCATCTACTTTCAGAAGAAGAAAAGCAAGTTTGAAACGGATGTTTTTCCAGTTAACGACTTTCCTAGATATGGTGAAGATGCTTCGTCTATTTATACAACCGACCGCAGAAGATTAAGGGTTGCAACTGGGAATAACTTACTTTATGCATTTAAGCGTTGCCACGATTACATACATGCTAATCAAGGCGGAAGCAAGGAGCAAATATTTTGGGAATTCCTAAAAATCTTGTTTTCTAAAATTGAGGACGAAACACACGGAGGAAGACCACGATTTGCAATTCGTAGTGCGGAAGAAAGAAATGATAAACAGGGTCATAAAGAAGTTAAAGATAGAATTGAAATTCTATTTAAAGATGTTCGAAAACGGAACGAATTCAATGGGTTATTTGATGCGCAAACCGAAGGTCTACTTTTCAACCCTGAAACCATTTCTTATATCGTTGCCCAGCTGGAGAAATACGATTTCATTCACTCTTCAGTAGATGTGAAAGGTGTTGCCTATGAAACCATTGTTGGCCCTACCTTAGAGGGCACTAAAGGTGAATTTTTCACACCAAGAAATGTAGTGAAAATGGTGGTGAAGATGCTTGATCCCAAACCTGGAGAGAGAATTTATGACCCTGCTTGTGGCACTGGAGGATTCATAGTAATGGCCTTTAACTATATAAGTGAAAAACTTCGTCAAAAGCATAAAGCCAAATGGAAGAATCCGAATAAGCCTACCGAATTAGAAGAAAAAGCTTTGTTTGATGAAATCCATCAGTCAGGTTACAACATATTCGGTACGGACTTCAATAGCAATCTAGTGAAGGCTGCACAGATGAATATGATTATGAACAATGATGGCAGAGGTGGTTTGTATGCTGAGAATGGTTTGGAAGACCCCAACGCTTGGAAATCGAAAGAAGCTAAACAAAAAATACAATTAGGCTCGATGGATTTTGTAATGGCTAATCCACCATTTGGAGCCAAGATAAAAATTGACCGCAACGAAATTCTGGAGCATTACGAATTGGCTCACGGATGGAGCAAAACCGAAGATGGCAAATGGGTACAAGAAGGCAATTTGAAAAATGCCTTAGAACCCGAAGTGTTGTTTGTGGAACGTTGCATCAAACTCTTGAAGCCAGGCACAGGTAAGTGCGGCATTGTATTACCTGACAGTATTTTGAGCAATCCGGGATATGCTTATGTACGCTATTGGATTTTGCAAAACTGCCAAGTGCTTGCCAGTGTAGATTTACCAGTAGAAACCTTTTTACCACGAACAGGCACACAAACCAGCGTGTTGATACTCCGCAGAAAAAGCGACCAAGAAAAGTTAATGGAAAGTATGAGTGGGCAAATGCGACCTTATGAAATTTTTATGGCTTCACCAAAAACAGTTGGTAAAGACAGACGTGGAAACTTCATTTTTAAACGAGACAATCAAGGTCGTGAAATTATAAATAGAACTTTATACAAACCGTTTTCAGAATCAACAATCTTAGATTTTCTGCCTACTATTGATACAGCAGGTAGAATAGTAGATGATGAGCTACCATTAGTTGCGAATGAATTTTTGAAAACCGTAAATAAGTAGAATATGATAAAAGAAGAAATATTCAACTTGTTTGCTAACGTTCAAATCGGCTATTTGGTTGATTCGGAAAAAGTAGTTTCTGGAGATACTAGGCTGGATTCATCCCATTTCATAGATGATGTAAGCTATACTGTTAATTCAAATCTTGGATTTACAACACTCTCGGAATTTATTCAAGACGTTGAGGAACCAACTTTATTTACAAGAATATACTGTGATAAAGAATTTGGTGTGCCTTACATATCATCTTCGGAAATGTCGGAAATAGAACCACCAGTTGACTCTAGGTTTATTTCTAAGACCTTGACTAAAAATATTGAGCAATACATTATTAAAAGAGGGCAAATTCTTGTTAGTGCAGCGGGAACAGTTGGCAGTATTGTAGTAGCGACTGAAGAATTAGACGGGGTTGCCGGTACAAGTGATATTTTAAGAATAAACCTTGATCAAAGTAAATATCTTGGATTCATTTACACATACTTAACCAGTTCATTCGGTGCAAATGAACTTTCTAATTTGGCTTATGGTGCCATAGTTAAAAGAGTTAGAGGTTTTCAATTAGCTGAATTGAAAACTCCATTTATTTCTCCAATAAAGATGCAGGAAATGAATGAACTCATTTTACGTGCCCTTGAATACAGGGAGAAATCAAATAAGCTAGTTAAAGATGCAAGGAACAAATGTTTATCTCGTATTCAAAGAGATAAAAGTGATCGTGCAAATAAAACTGAATTAGGAAATGAAATTTTCAATCTCAATTACAATTTTGTAGAAAATATTGATAGCACTTCAAATTATAGACTTAATCCGCACTATTATTCAACGGAAATAACAGATAAGATTAGTCAAATAAATAAGTCATCTTTAAAGAAGATGAAACTTCAAGACATTTGTAATCGGGTATTTATTTGCTATCGCTTTCCACGAAATTTTGTTGATTCTGATAATGGAATTCCGTTAATAGGAACCAGTAGTTCATTTCAAATCAGACCTATTCACGAAAAATATTTATCAAAAGAAGAAGTTCAAAATAAAGAGGATTTAATAATCAAAAAAAACTGGTTATTACTAGCACGAGTGGGGACATATGGCGGTCTTTGGGGTAAAGTATCATTTGTATGGCAAAACTTTGAAAACTGTGTTGCATCAGACAACATTATTCGAATTATCCCAGATGAAAATAAAATTGACCCGGGATATTTGTTCGCATATTTAAGTTCTGAGATAGGTTACACGCAAATCACACAACTCAAACACGGGGCAGCTCAAGCGGCATTAGACTTTAATGAGATATCACAAATTGATATACCAATTTTAGATCCTGCAGAACAAAAAGAAATTGGTGATTTGGTTCGTAAAGCCTACGAACTTAGGGCAGAAGCCATTAAACTGGAAGATGAAGCCCAGGAATTATTAACCCAAGCACTTACCCAAGCATAAAGTTTTTACGATATGGTAACGATAAACCAAGAAATATACTTTGAAGAAATAGCACAGGCGGTTTTCAACGACCTGAAAGCAAAATTGCTGAACAAGCAACGCAATCACTGTTTGCGGGTAGATTATTTGCCCAAAGATGTAATGCACTTTGCCTGTGAGAAAATAAATACAGATACCGATCTGAAAGCAAAGGAAGTAGAAGCCTATGTGCTAACCGATAAAAAGTCAGCACCTTTTGAAGTAGAAAGCGGTCGTTTGATTGAATTGCGAAACCGTTTGGATTTTGGTGTATTGGTGGTGTTTATCCCACAAGGTTTTAAAGGTGCAGCCGAAGACAGCTATGACATTCACACGTTTGAATCGTATGACTTAGCAGGCGTTTTGGCACAACACAGAAATGCTATCATCAATAGTTTTCCTGACGAGCAACTAGCCATTGTAAAATCGGTAATGGAAACTTCCGTTGCCCGTAAACAGCGAATCGAAAATCAATTGCGTTATCTATTGGCTTTGAAAAATGACGAATGTACTTGGGAAACAGCAGGTGGTTATTTGCATCATCTCAATTTGATTCCCGATTTAAAATTGAAGGAAGAAGATGTTCAGGCTCGTTTGCTCAGAAATGGCGAATGTGTTGACCAATTAAGCGATACCGATAAAACTATTTTCCTTGCCATAGAAGCAATGGTAAATAAAGGACTTGATCCAAGCCACGGAGAAATCAAAAAACATTTGTTAGAGTTTTTCCGCAATCAGAATCAGGTAAGAGTTAGAGATTGGACAGAAAAAATATTAATAGATGAAGATTGGAGAAAAAAACTAACTTTTGACAGATGGAAATTCAAAGACCTTGCTGGAGAACAAATAGAACTATTCCTTGACCCATTAAGAGATAAAGACGGAAATCCATTAAGCTTCACTGGATTAGTATTGGAAGGAGATAACCTTGTTGCAACAACAAGTATCAAATTAGGAGTAAAATGGAAGACCAACCCGAGAAGAGCCAGTTCAGTTTCGCAATATGTAGTTATTTTAGAAAGAGAGGAGGATACTGATTCAAGTAATGAAATGTTACGTAAAGTTGCGAAAGGAACAGCTGAGCAAGCAAAACTAGATTTAAAAAATGTCGAAATTGAAGAAGGAGAAGAGTGGTTAGTCCAAATAAGAATTATTGCATTAGACTCGAACAAATCTGTGCTTACCTATAAAGACGATGATGGGAAAATCAAAATTGTTCAAGATATAAGCGAGCCTTTCTACTTGCGTGGCGACAAAAGTGAAACAACTAGTGGCGAAACCAAACGTTTCAATAGAATCAGGAATGTAGCTGAAGCTACTTTTAAGGCAACTTACCGTTTCAAAAAACAGATTGAAATTGAAAGTCAAGGATTAGAAACAGGAAGAATCTTGATGTATCGCATCAAAACTAACCCTAAAGAAACATATCAAATTCCTTTAAATAATTTGCTCTATGATTTAGAAAAGACAATTCTAAATGACCCTTTTAACTGTGGCGTTTATGAAGTTGATATTCGTAACAGAGGATTCATTGAACAGTCCGATTTCAAAGGAGGGAAAATTAGTTTATCGGTTTTCAAAACGGAATTCAATGAGTTTTTGGAAAAAAGACGAGAACTCTTTCACGCCATCACATCTGCGGACACTGCATCGGTAATTGAAACTTTGGATTTGAGACAATTTCAAAACTATATTATTGATTACGGAAAAGCATACAAAAAACTAACAGATACCATTGCCAATGCTATAACCAACTCACCTGATGCAGAAGTAAACAACCTACTCACCAATACACATTTACTAAACAGATTAGATACCATTCATATTAAACTTGGCACGGCAGACGAACCAGAGGAAATGATTCTGATGTCTCCGACACATCCGCTGAAAATGCTTTGGTTGTTGCAGTATCAACTGATGTTGTTTGATTGGAGTGCAAAACTTTTGGAATTAGATGAATCAGAGTATAGTAAAGCAGTGGACATTGAAGGCTTTGAGAAAATCTTGCCTTTAAATATGCCTAATGCGTTGGCATTTGAGCAGAATAGCTTTTTCGTTAATACGGATGTGTTGGATTTATTTTGGAGTATTTTCCCAAAAAGTACCACCACCGATATTCGAAAAGTGGTAGCAATGATTTCAAAAGCATTGGGCTACAAAAACGACCTTGGAAATATTTCTTCAGTTTCACCTTCTCAAATTGCAGATAGACTTTGGAGATACTTGCGTCATCATCCATACATCAAAACATTGAAGTTAAATGTGCTGAATCCTGGAGATGGACAGTTGTTCCTTAATACCATCCGTGAATTGCAAAAAATGGATGAATTTAAAAATCTCAGGTACGACATCACTTTCTATGGCACATTGGGTTATGAACTAATGGGCAGTGCTTTTGATGAGTTGATGAATGATGAAGCCTTATCCGAAGGCAGCCGACCAGATATTGATGATGAACTTTTAGAACCAAGTCATAATCCATTGTTTCCAAAACTTTTCTTTTCAAAAGTAAAGGTTGACCCTACTAAGTGGACAGAAATAGAATTTAGAGAAGCAAACGTTACAGTTATTATCGACCAATTTGTAACTAAAACGATTGCAAGACCTGTAGGCAATATACCAGGATCTTTCTTCCTGCACAGTTTATTAGCTGAGTATCGCTCAGAATTTAACGTAATGGAAGATGCAGTTACATGGAGCAGAAAAGTAGTACCATCTCCGACTGCTGAAATCAACGAAGGTGACGAAAGTGCTTCATTGATTTACTACATAGGAAAAAATATGCTCGGACTAAGCTGTTCATACTTTGAGTGGGGAAAATCGATTGAATATGTTCCCACAATTCAATTAGAATTAAATAAACAAGATAGACATATTTTAAATGATATCCACAAGGGATCTGATTGGGTTTTCACAATAGATAGAAATTTTGGAATAGAATATTTTGATAATCCTGAAGATTCAAACCCTAATTTGAAAAGCTATCTGATTGATTACACACCAGAATTTATGGACGGAGTTGGTCATAGATTAATTGTTTCTACTGGCTGGTTAGCTGAAATAGAAAAAGTTGTACTGGATGGCTTAAAAAAGATTAACATTCCAACATCTAATTTTAGAGCGACAAGGGTATTAGACATTATAAAGTCTGTTTCAGGCAAGTTAGCTTTGAAATTGATAAACAATCCGAACAACGCAAAAGAAATTATAGGTTTGGCAATTACACGCCTAGCATTAGAAAAAGATGGCATGTTGGGAAATGGAATTCTAATTCCTGTTGATACACACATAGATATGTTTGCCCAAAGCAAACGTAGAAACAGTGATGAAGAAATTTCCGTAAAACGAAGTGATTTAATTTTAGTATCAGCCAAGAACGGCAAACTGAATATCAATTTGATTGAAGTGAAATTCCGTTCAGGTGAAGGCAGCATTACAGAAAGTTTAGCTTTAAAAGAAGAGATTGTAAAAAAGAATGATAATTCTGAAAAAGCATTCAGAACCAAATTCATCTCCGACAATGAAAATCCAAAGATTGATGTTCAACTTACCAATAAATCACTTTCAACGCTCATTGGCTTTTATTTAGAAAGAGCAATTAGACACAATTTGTGTGAAGACAGTTCAGAGTTGAAAACAATGATAGAGTCTATAAACACAGGAGATTTCGAATTTGAGTTTGAAAAATCAGGTTACATCATTCATTGGGCTGGAATCACCAAACCGGTTGACAATTATAAAGGCAATACCGTTTACGAATTAGGTAACAAGGAAATTTGTGAATTGCTTGAAATCCGTGAAACAGAAATTGAGGATATACCTGAGGACAATTCAAATGATGATGATGAAACACCTGGCGACACACTTCCAACTCCTGACGAGCCGAAAACTCCAACACCAACAGGAGAACCAAAAGAAGAACCAAAAGAAGAAGTGAAGCCAAAAGAAGAAAAACCAAAGGATGAAAAGAAAGAAGAAGTGAAAGCAGAGCAGCCAATTATTGAAACTCCGGCAACAACAAAACCGAGAATTATACTCGGTTCAAATGTAGACAATGGAAAGGATGTGGTATTTGACCCAATTACAATGAATCCAAAGAAATTAGCAAATCAGCATTTGCTGATTGTTGGGAAATCAGGTGCAGGTAAATCTCAAACCACAAGCAGTGTACTTTATGAATTAAGCAAACAAGATATTCCATTCCTGATTCTTGATTTTCAAGGGGAGTATATATCTAGCGTTTTGACTAATTCAAAAGACGAATCATTTGCAGAATCCACTGATGCAATGACACTAGACCCATCTTATGGTATGGATATCAATCCGCTTGAACTTTCTGTGGATGGAAACACTGGAAACAAGGTTGGATATATGAGCAATGTATACCAAGTTTCAAGTATTCTAAAGCAGATTTTTGGCCTTGGAGATATACAACATCCAGTTTTGAAAGATGCAATAAAGCGTGCTTATCAAGAAAAAGGATTTTCTGTAACAGACAGGTCAACTTGGAACAATGAACCACCACAATTCCAAGACATTTGGTCAATACTCGAATTTATGGAGCAGACTGAAGGCGCTAATGTTAGAAATTTAAAATATAGGATTGAACCGTTATTTGAGAACAATATTTTTGTTTCTGATGGTCAAGGTGCCTCAATCAATAATGTTTTAAATCGGAATTCTATGATTGATTTATCAAAATTACATACACCTGAATTAATGAAATCAGTTGCCCGCTTTGTATTACAAGCTGTTTACAATAGAATGTTAGCTGAAGGACCTTCTAAAAAGATAAAATTATATGTAGTTATAGATGAAGCACACAAATTGTCATACGATCAAACTTTAACTGATTTAATAAGAGAGGCAAGAAAATATGGCGTTGGCTTCATTTTAGCTTCACAAAGTGTAAGAGACTTTGCTACAGTAGTTTTTGAAAATATGGGAACTAAGATTGCATTGCAATTAGAAGGGGAAGATGCCAAATTTATGGCTGAAAATTTTGGTGCTACTGATAGGTCATCTAAAGAAGCGGTTCTATCTATGTTGCCGGCACAAAAACCACTTCGAGCTCTTATTCGCAATAATCACTATGAGCCTTTTACACAAGTTGATATAATTCCATTTTATGAAAAATAATAAAGTTCAAGTATTATGAAAAAATGGCCTTTACCGAATTTAGATGGAGGAAAACTACGTATAAACCGAGATTGGAGTGAAAGGCATTGGTATTACGGAAGAGAGAATGACTTTTTTATTAAAGAGAAACCACCAGTTTTTGACCTTCCAAAAGGATGGGGAAATAATTGGCCTGACTTACCAAATCCTGATGAAGAACCATCTGAATTTTGGTTAGATAAGATTAGTTTAAGCTCTCCACGAAATCGTTGCTCAAAAGAATCTTTGTTGGGATATTATATGTCATGGCATATTGTTGGTGTCAGTTTTTTCAACGAAAATGGAAGGCATCCTAGAGATGGAGAGGAACTCAAAAGGTACAATGATTCTTTACCAAAAGAAAATAGATTCGGAATTCATATTTGTTCCAGAAGTATTGAAAAATATATCGAAAAATTTTCTACCGATGGATTAGATCCTTCGCAAATTCCAATTTATTTGGAGTATTGTACCTTTTTGACAATGATCTATGTAATAGCTCATGAATGGGGTCATTACCGATCTGAAGTGCTTTCATTTCAGATTAGCAATCTTGTTAAGTCTATTTCAGGAGAGTCCAAAAATAATTTATCGCCTTCATACCTTTCATACTTTGTATATAAAAAGGAATATCCTCATACTAATTTTGAAGAAGTCTTTGCAGAGTGGGCTTCGCTTAAATTAGGAATTTTTAATTATTATATGAAAAAGCCTGCTTTTGCATCTTCGATTCCAAATTGGCCTCAAGTTGAAGCAACTGTAAAATTCATGCTTTCTCAAGCAATAAGCAGACCTAATCGAATCAGGCCATATAGTGACATTCGATTTTGGATCGACTTCGATAGCATTACAAGAGATGTTGTAATGAAAAGACTCTCTGAAAACAAACCAAGCATTAATCGATCCGTAAATGATAATGTTCTTATTGACGAAATCAAATCTTTTAAAAAGGGAAAAATAATTGATATTTTAATGCACAATCAAATGCAGTTTTCTGAAGATCACAAATTTAATGGTATTGTGAAAAGTTCACCCCTGGCTTATCCATACGAACCTGATAGTGCTTTTTATCATTTAGGAGATGATGAATGTCTTGTTGCTCACAAACCATCTAATTCCGGGAACTTTTTACAATTGGGTTACCCTGATTTTAGTGACCCAACAGAACGTTACAATTCCAGAGTTATTAAAGCAATTGACTCATTGAAAGAGACGAATTCGATCCATGCATTTTTACCAATTAAGGTTTTTTCAGATTTACTTCCCTTGGATCCAGTATATTTTCATGTTTAAAAATTTCACATGAAATTAAGTTTCCGCATACCATCTTTAACCAAACGAATAGCAGCAAGCACATCGTTGAAACGAATTGTATTGGATCCAAGAATTGGAGCATAAATTTTACTATTAGTGATTAATCTGTGTAATAGTTAAAATCAAATGGCAAAAACAAATAAAGTTAACATGACCCCTTACCGCTTTAACCCCTTCGAAATGGACTTATTGAGAAGGCTTACGTTCAATGTATACTTGAAAAATCGACATTTCGAAATGAATCGTTGGCCAGTAATCTATTGGGGAGATTTTCATGCATCCCTACAAGACATCGAAAAACACAATACTAGGGAATATGAAAATAGGAACAAGGATTATGGGAAATACGATATTGATCTATTGGGATGTTATTTCTACACATCCACCGAGGAAGGGTATGTAGAGATTTATGGTGATCGCATACATCATTGTGCTAAAGACATTTCCGATGATTTGGGGTTGGATTTTAAATTAACAAGAAGCCTCCTTCAAACGATTGTTTTATTGCATGAAATTGGACACTGGTTTTCACATGCCTGTTTCAAAGAATATCGCAATCATAGAATGTATGTCTTTACGCATCAGACCAAAGAAATTAAAGAAACAATTGCTCAATTATCCGTTATGTGGTCGGTTGTAGGCTTACAAAATAAGAAGGTAAAAACGTTATTGGAAATAATGAGTTATTTATCGCACAACCAATCATGGCCCTATAAACAATATTTAAAAATGGGTAATGAATACAAGAAAAAATCAACTGTTTTGAACCGCTACGTGAATTTATTGGACTTCGAAAACAGTGACCTAGACTACCTTTTATTAAAAAACAAACGCCCTGATCCTTATCGTCGATTTTAAACTGATAAGACATTTCGTGGCGTTTGATATATTGAAGAAACAAATGATGAACAATAATTCGACCACTTATTTATACCTCCTTTTTGTTTTTATTGTTGGAATTGCAAATTCCCAAACAGTTACCATCGGCAACCAAACATGGATGACAAAGAATTTAGATGTCAGTACATTTAGAAATGGTGACACTATACCAGAGATACAAGATGTTAATGAATGGGCTAAAGCGGGAGAGGAAGGTAGACCTGCTTGGTGTTATTACGACAATGACTCCACGAATGGAACAATATTCGGAAAGTTGTACAATTGGTATGCAGTAAACGACCCAAGAGGTTTGGTACCCGTAGGTTACTATGTGCCCACAGATGCAGAATGGACAATCCTTACAGATTTTCTAGGGTCAGAGGCAGGAACTAAAATGAAATCTATGCCAATTTATGAGACAAAAATAAGTTATGTAGAAGAGGGGGGGTACTATGAAACAAAATGGGTTCCTTGTAATAATTGTTCCTATTGGACGGAAAAACAAAAAGCAAATAACCCATGTACGGCATGTAGAAATCAAGGAGGAAAGACAATTAAGACAGGAAAATACATTCCAAAAACGAAAAGGAAAATAGAAGAAAAAACGCAAATTGGGGGATGGGACGGAACAAATGAAAGTGGTTTTTCAGGTCTTCCGGGCGGTTACCGTAACGGAATTAGTGGGGAGTTTCGCGGTGTTGGCGCAAACTGTCTTGGTTACAGAGGGGTTGTTTATTGCGGGGACGGTCATTGGTGGAGTTCTTCGGAGAGCAGTACAAACGATTATATGGAGAGCAGTACGCAATATGCCTGGGAACACAACTTGTTCACGGTTAAAGAGAGCGAAGGTTGCAACGGGCATAAACACTATAAGGGGCATGGGTTTTCTGTTCGTTGCATAAAGGACACAACCGAATGATCCTCTAACTTAATTAATTGGTTTTAGGTCAAATTTAATTGAGGAATATTATTGTTTCGTCAATGGCTTGTTGTAGGGTTTTAGCGGTGTTTTTAACTGCGTTGTCGAATAATTATAACATCAGGAGTCTGTTAGCATCACCTTTGGATTCTAACTGTTTATCGTTAGCTCACTATCCGCCAAATATATTTTGCCAAAACATCTTCTTTGTGTTCCATAGGTTTTATTTTTTAAACCTTTTAACACCTGTTGTATCAGCTCCCTCTAAATTAGCATCTGTTAAATCAGCTTTATATAAATAAGCTAAGACTAAATCAGCTCCCTCTAAATTAGCATCTGTTAAATTAGCTTCCCTTAAATAAGCTCCAGTTAAATCAGCTCCTGATAAATCAGCTCCCTTTAAATTAGCTTTATATAAAATAGCTCCTGATAAATCTGCTCCTCTGAAATCAGTTCCTCTTAAATCAGCTCCCCATAAATCAGCTCCCCATAAAATAGCTCCTGATAAATCAGCGTAGGATAAATTAGCTCCTCTTAAATTCAGCTTAGATAAGTCTACTTTCGCCAAATTCACTCCTTCTAAATTCACGCTGTCTTTTACTGCAATTAATTTTATTACCTCTGTTCTGTCTAAGTCGCTTTTTCCACAGCTTATTAGCACCAGCGGTATAATAAAAACTACTATTATCTTTTTCATTTTTTAGGTATTGGGTTTATCGTTCCGTACTTTTTTTCTTATTAAGCCATCTATAGCCTCCTGCAAATTAGCATTTTTTCTGCAGCATTTTACTGACCATTCTAATAATTATTTACTGTTGAAATGAGTTATTAACATCCTTTATCTGCAATTCGTTTCTTTTGGAAACTTTTCGTCCCGTTTAATTTCGTTGAAAACAAATTTAATTTAAATGAAAACACATTCAGATGACGAAAGATTAATTGATATCACTGTAAATCAGTTGCGTCAATTGCTGGTAGTAACGATTTCCTCGCTACTAAGGGAACAAAATCCAATCAAACAAACGTTAGTTGAACGGGAAGAGCTAGTTCCCCGATTGATGGTTGCTTCAGAGTTTAAAGTAACGGGCCAAACATTGGACAATTGGGTGGAGATGACCGATTTCCCGAAACCCACAAAAATTGGCGGGTTAAATTACAGCATGAAGTTCAATCCGGTTTTCTTCGCTCCAAGGGAGAAATCCAATACGAATATCAATACATGAATGAGACCTGTAAGATCCGAAAGTGGGATAAACATTTTCCCAATCAGTTTGAGGAGATAGATTATGTGTTGCAGAGGATGGTGGATTAAGGATATCCCCTACCCGCGTTACGCTTTTTAAGATTACAAGAAACGAGCTGGGAAAATGTGGATAATTTTTAAATCGCACCAAATTAAATGTCTAAACCCCAACCAAAAACACGGAGCTAAACATTGAAGAACTTAAACGAAAAGGTATTATCTTAGAAGTTAGAATGTTAATTGGTAATCTAACTAATACCTACAAATTATAAAAATAATTTCTGATGAAAAACAATAAATTAGTTCAAATTAATGAAGGTGAATATTATCTATTCTTCAATTTTTATAAAGGATCGGAAAACATTACCCTGGGCTTCCCCTACAAAAATTCAAGTCGTAATGATGTTTACCTTGGTGTTAATGGAGAAGAACGAGGTCGGATTTCATATTCCGAAGCCAATAAATATTTATCAAAAAGTTTATTGTCAATTTTACCTATTCATCGCATCAAAGGAATTTCGTCTAGTACATTAATTAACTCAACAAAACAAATAGAAAATCAGGTAAAATGTAAACTATGTGACAAACTTTTAAGGGGCAATCTTACCAAAGTTATTTGCACTGAATGCTATCAAAGATTAGGACGCCCAGAAATTCAAAAATTAGAAAACTTCCGAAAACTAAATGCGACCTTCTTTAAAACATTAGATATGGCTTTTAACAATTATACGGTTGAAGAAATTTCTAATGAACGTGAGCTAGCATTTAAGACCATTTTAATTCATTTGGAGAAATTGAGTCAGTTCGTTAGGTTTAATAACCATCCTAATTTGCATCCAGACCCAAATATTGTATTTGAGGTAAATAGAGTTATTGATCTTGAAGGAAGAGACCAACCACTTAGTGTATTTTATGAACAACTGAATAAAGGGGATTTCGAAGAAATCTCATACGAAGAAATCCGACATGCTTTATTTTATATAGATAATTGTGATTAGTATTGTTTAATTTAATGAATTAAACAGGACTTTTGGTTCTTCGTAAAATTCAACTAATTAATATTAAAAAAATGTTTGAAATCCTAAATAATAGAACAAGTCATACTCACGAAAACGAACAATTTCGCAGAGTTGTGAATATAATTGAAGCAACATTTGAAAAGTTTCGATATAATGGATTATTGATTGGAAATCCATTTAATGAATCATATTCTCGTTTTCGTGCTGATGCCATTTTGTATTATAACAATGGAATAATTCTAATTGATTTTAAAGATTATAATGGGATAATAAAATTGCCCCCAAATGAAAATGAATTTCATACTTCAAAGTGGCATAATGAAAGTACGAAGGATCGAAGTAGATTAGAAATAAAAGCAGGGGCGAGTTTTATAAATCCGTTTAGACAATTAGTTTCTTATCGAAACGCTTTTAGAGAAATGATTGAGCAAAACAAATATCTTGTCGGGATAAACCCCGCAAGAGTCTGTATTGCAAATATTTTTTCTGGGCCAATTGAAATTGATAATGAAGTTCCAAGAAACCTGCCCTATTACAAACTTATTCAAGAGTCTGGTTTAGGTAATTTTCTTTACGACTTTGCTAGTGACAACACTTACCAAGAGGAAAATGTAAAGGTTTTTAAAAGCATTTTTCCTGCCGAAAAATGGATTAAGAACATTGAAGTTGCAATTCCTGAACAAATCAATACAAAGCAGTTAAGAGAAATTGAGAGTGATGTTGAAAAAAACATTGTTAATTTTCTAAAGGAAGAAAATGGTGGATTTCTGGTCTTGGAATCTATGAATGCTGAAGATAGAGATTCCTGGTTACAATATATTTCTAATGAAGCTGTGAATCACAATATCCCCCAAATTGAAAAATGGTCACATTCCGCAAGAATTAGTAAGAAAATACAAAGAAGGTGCAATATTGAAACAGAAGGAATTTACAGTGTTATTTATGGTGGTTCTGATATTGAAGGACAAAATGAAAATCCAGACACAGAAGAGCAAGAAGAATTATTGGAAGTAATTCCCCTTAAATCAAGTAAAGATATTGATGAAAAAGCATTGATTATTATTGCTGAGGCTCATTTAGTTAGCCGTAGCTTAAGTCAATCTGAACTATTGCGTTTTGGTTCAGGAAGATTATTGGAAGACATTATCAAATTTATCAATCCAAGCAGCAACCGCAAAATTGTATTTATTGGCGATCCTTATTCTTTAACATTTGGTAAAGATGAGGATACAGCATTGAATTTAAGCGCTTTGTCAGAATTGTACGACAAAGAAAAAATAAGACATTATCGCAAACCGATTGAGAATGAAGCTACAGACGGAAAAGAAAAACTTAGAATTAATTTAGCAACTAGCATTGAAAAATCACTTTTCAATAATTTGAATTATGGTTTTGATGAGTGTTCGTTAATTGATTTACAAGACGATAGCCATAGAATTCAAAATCTTCATTCGTGGTTCTCAAAGCCCTTTAATAATGAGCCAGATAATGCAGTTTTATTCTATTTAAAAAAAGATTGCTTAAAAACTAACAAGTGGATTAAAAAACATTGCTTGAGAAATGGAGAAAGTTTAGGTATTGGTGATTTACTAATAGTAAATAACAACATTTCTATCCCCGATGATAGCGGTTTCCAAATCCCAAGACGAATTGTAAATGGTATGTTCCTAACTGTGCTATCCATTAAAGAAACACTTCAAGAACCAATTAAAATTCGACAAACTCCAACCCCAATAGTCTTATCCTTTACCAAAATAAAAGTAAAATGCCTGAGTTTGTTAGGGTTTCCTGAAACTGATATTTGGATTTTGGATAATTATTTTAACAGCGAAGATGACTTGACAAAAGAAGAACAAATTTCATTTAGAGTTTTTGTTAATTCAAAAATTAATGATGAAAAACGCAAACAAAGATTTGAAGATAGCCAAGAATGCAAACTAATGTTACAAGACAACCAATACAATGTACTTTCAAGTGAAGAAAAAGAAGCTATAAAAGTACTTATCAAGAACTACAATTTACCAAAAGAGAAGAAAGAAAAAGTTGAAACAAGCAGAAATTCAAGAAGTTTACTTGCAAGCTATTACAAAAAATACTCTAAGAAACTTTTTTTTCAAATCAAGAATTCTGACCCATTCGTAAATGCTGTTTTTGTTAAATACGGTTGGGCAATTACTGTACATAAAGCAATAGGTTCAAATTATAACGAAATAATTATAAAAGGCCACCGTAAAGAAAATGATGGAATCACAAATGATAGTTACTTCCGCTGGCTTTACAGCGGTATTACAACTGCTAAAGTCGTCAATTTCACTTCGCCAAAAAGAATAAATCCTTTAATGGACTGTGTGTTTGAAGACAATTCTGCAAGTGGCGTATCAAATAAATCAAAACAATATCTGATATTCGAAAATTACGAAGTTGACACAAAATATGCAGATAAAGTTCAATTAATTGAAAACCAAAATGTATTAGGTGCTATTTGTGAAATCTCAAAATTATTGGAACAAAATGGATACCTATTAGAAAGTTCAAAAAAGTATTCTGAATACCTGACAAAGGCACTTTACTCAATCCCTCAAAGCGAAAATCAACAATTGATTATAAATATAGACAATAAAGGTTCAAAGGATAATTTTGCTGTCGGCAATATTCGTATAGAAAATCTCAATGGTGCCGATGAATTAATTGTAAAGTCATGCATTGAAGTTTGTTTAGATCAAAAACAAAGTATCGCTTCAATATCAGATAACTCCCCAAAATTACCAATAGACTTCCGAGAAGAGATTTATTCTATCTGGATAGCAAGTTGCACGAATGAAAACATTAACCTTAAAATAATACAAAGCCATAATTATCAGGATGTTTTTAGAGCATACTCCGAAAAGGACCATTTGACTTTTAGAGTTTGGTATGGTACAAGTGAAAACAATCACACAAAAGGTTTTTTTTCAAAAATTGAAGTATTAGAGAATTCTTCCGATTTACTATTGACAATAATCAAAAAAATATGTCTTGGAATAACAGAGTAAATAGTAATTATAGAGTAGAACGTCCTTCCACCCCAATATATGCTTTGAGAAAAGAAGGAAGATTCGAAGAAGCTTATCAATTGGCTCTTAGGCTTTATCAGCAAAATTCTGATGATGATATAAATAAAGCATTTTCTTGGGTCTTGATAGATTTATGTAAAAAGTTCATTTCAGAGCAAAATCTTAATGAAGCACAAACTTATTTCAATCAATTGTCAAGAATCCAATTTGAATACGAAGATGAGTTTGTTGAAACTATTAAAAAGCAGATTCATTTTCTCAAACCCAAAATTGACACAAACTATTCAGATATTCAAAAAGCAGAAGAACTAAGCAAAAATGGAAATAATAAAGATGCGTTAGCGATTTTCAAGAACCTAATTTCTCAAAACAGACTTACAGAACTACATCACGAATCTTACGGTTGGATAATTTACAGGTATATTAAAGCCGAAGTAAACAATCTTTCATCTGTTGATGTGAGAACATTTTTGAGAGATTATATGAATTTGAAGAATGAAAGGCCGTCAATGCTTCATTCTATGATTTTAAATTTTGCTCTGAACTATTCTAAAACACACAACGATTTTAAGTTTTACAACTTTTTCCTTTTGTGGAATCCTGTCAATCTACGTCACGAAGATTTGCACAATGGATATAAAGACGGAAAAGATATTCCTTCCCTCATTTTACGAATTTGCAGGGAGTTTGCAAACACAAACACCGAAATAAAGATTGAAGAATTTTTAAGCAAAATTAATCTTAACAAAGAAATCGTTTTAGACTTTTTCAGAGAACCCATTTTTTGGAACATTTTAAATGCTCACAAGGAAAATAAATTTCCTGAATTGTGGAACTTGTTTGAGCAATACAATAACAATTATTCCAAACACGGGCAATCAAAATGGCATTCCGAAATTTTAAATCTCGCTGAAAGATTTATGAAAGAAAATGACGAATGGCGTTTTTTCAACTTTTTCAAAAATTGGAATCCCGAAAATTTAAGAAAAGATGATTGGAAAGCAACAAAAAAAGACGAACACACATACAAACCATTAGCAACAAAAGCAATCAAGAAGGCTTTTGAAGTTCTGAAAACACAACCATCTGAACAAGATTTATCTTGGCTTATCAAGCCATATGAAAATGCAATAAAATTGTTCCCTGAAGATGAATGGTTATTGAGAGAAAAAGCCTTGCTTCATTTTAAGAATAATGAATTAGATTTAGCAATCAAAATATACAAACAACTTGTTTTAGACCTTGCAGATAAGCATTATGTATGGCAGGAGTTTTCAGATTGTATTATTTCTGATAATTCATTAAAAATTGGAATGCTATCAAAAGCATTGGGTTTAGAAAAAAACGAAGACTTTTTAGGCGACATTCATTTAGATTTAGCAAAGTTGCTAATTGAAGAGAATTTATTAGAAAATGCACTTGTAGAACTTGAAGCATACAAAAAACATAGAGAATTAAAAGGTTGGAAATTGTCATTACTTTTTGAAGACTTGTCTAAAAAAGCAAGTTCAATTAAACAAAGTTTAACTGACAATCGGGAACTATACAAAAAATTTAGCTCTTTGGCTGAGAATTTCGCTTATGATGATTTTCATTGGACTGAAGTCGTTTTGGTTGATAAATGGAAAGACGACAAAGGAAAAGACCGCTTAACTTTTACAGATGGAAAAACAATAGAGTTTGTAATCGGTAAAAATCGTTTTGAAGTCTTGAAACAATCAGAATTAGGCCAAATTTTAAAGTTCAAACTTCACAAGCAAGAAATTAAAAAAGCAGTTGAAGCAAAGTTCGCTTGGCTTGTTCAAACTGTTGTTACAGAATACAAGTATATTCCACTTGTTGCTGAAAAATCAGAAAAGAAACACTGGGAAATTTTAGAAGATACTTTTGCTTTTGTCGATTACATCAACAAAGAAAAAGGCATCATTCACGCAATTACAACAGATAACAAAGAAGTCTTTTTCCCCCAAATCAAATGTGAATTACAAATCGGAGATTTCGTAACAGCAAAGATTTACACTAAAAAATTTAAAGATGATAACCGAACGGAATTAAGGCAAATTCAGAAAATAGAGAAAGATTCTGTTATGTCAAAATTCCAAACACAAATTGCTATCGTTGATGGAGTGAACGAACAAAAACAATTATTTCATTTTATAATTTCATCCAAGTTACAAGGAATAGTCAAATTCACAGAAACAAACCTAAGACCAGGCGTGGGAGATTTTATAAAACTTTCATTTGCTACTAAAACGGACAAAGACAGAAAATTACGAGTAAAAATATTGTCTATTGAGACAACAGATGAAGTAAATACTAACTTACGAAAAGACATTACAGGAATTATGGAAATGAAGTACAAAAATTATGATGAGGGCAGTCCAGACTTTGCTTTTATTGGTGATTATTACGTTCCAAAATATCTCCTAGAAAAGCATAATATTTCAGACGATTGCAGAGTAAACGCAATAGCGATATACGACGGAGACAAATGGAAAGTACATGAAATTGAAAGAATATAATTCTATCCTCATTGATGCCTGTAGTTATCAAACAACTGAACACGTTTTCAAGTCTTTTGATTTAATTACCGTTTCAACATTTATAATTTTTTTCTTTCACATAGTTCAATAAAGGATATAATTTGTTGAAGTCTGTTGAATTTTAATAATAATTACTTTAGCATTGGATTCCTTAAATACTCTGAATATAAATACAATACCATATCCACATAGCGCTGGTAAAAACCTGGGGATTCTATATTGGGGTCCATTACACGAAGTGGGTTTTCGTAAAATCCTTTCAACCTATGAATTGACGTGGGATCTGTATTATTAGGCATTTTAAATGGTTTATAATCGGAATTTAAATGGCTACCTACGTTTCGGAAAAAACTCATATGTGTAAATGCCTCAAAGGCTGGTTTATCTTCAACGGCATTCGCAACATCGCTCCAACCCCTACCAAAAGTCTTATACCACAAACGGGCTTTGAATAGGTTTTCCTGTTCCTTTTGTGAAAAATGCCAGGAATTGTCTGTGATATTTTTGACCCTTGCAACAGGCGCATCAGGATCTGGTCCTTGGTAACAATAGGCTCCCGCCCTGTGGATGTAATTCAGTTTCAAAATCAAGCAATTTTCGTTCAAGCTCCCATCTGGCTTAGTATGATATAATAATTTTAAAATACTCGGATTAAGCTCCTGAATCGTTGAGGGATTCAGTATCATATCATAGCCGTTTAAAAAATAGGCCCCCAACTTTTCCCTTCCTGGATTAACCTTCATGAACTCAGAAATGACTTTTTCAACTTGCCGATAACAATGCGTTGCATATTTTTCTAGATCCTTATTCATTCGAGCCACCTCAGCTAAACCTGATTCTTTTCTCAGCTGAATCAATAAATCGCCCGTGAACGCATAGTTCTTGTTATCGAAATAAGTACATCCCTTCGAAAAGGCTTCCTTATCCTTCATGAATTCAGAGGTTAAATGCCGCTCGAATAACCATTCCTTCTCAAACCACTCTTTGAGGTTATCTATGATTTGATCTTCCATTCTTGGGTTGTTTGTATTTATTTAGCAAGTTTCTGTACACTTGGTCTTTACCTTTTATCATCGATAAAAATGCTAATTTTCCCTCAATTTTTGAATATAAATTGGGATAATAGCCATTATGGACCAAATGTATCATCGCTCTCAATTCTCGGATATATTGCCTGTTGACGTTAATTTTATCGTTGACCACCAATCCTGTAACCTCTTGTCGCATATTTTTAGACTGTATTCTCGTCTTACTTTGCTTTAATTCGTATCCAGAGTTCCTGACAATTTTATTGAGCGAAGAAAAAAATCGTTGATCAAAAACAGGTTTTGAACCCGAAAATGTTAAATCATCGACGTACCGGGAATAATGTAATTTATAGCTCTTAGCGAACTCACTCAACTGTTTATCTAAGGTTACACAATGCATGTTGGTAAGTATTGGACTCAGGGGAGAACCTTGAGGTAAGCCCCCATTCAGGCATGCAAACCGCGCAATCGCTTTAGCAACCTCATCGTGAAAAGAAAAGGGTGCACTTTTTAATACCTTAATGATCGAAGCGTAAGTCGTATTGGGAAAAAAGTCTTGGATGTCCACATTCAGGATGTATTTCTTATTGGTATGCAAACTGGCATTTGTAACAATGTTCCGATCGGGAACAAACCCATGCACGCAAGGAAGTGGCCTATAGAGTTCGGTAAGCACATCGGCAATGGCGCGTTGAATTAATTTCAACGAATGACTTGGGGCAGAAATTTTACGGAAACCACCTGACTTTTTAGGAATCTCAAAATATTTATATTCTTGCAGTGTGTTTCCATGAATTTCAATAAATGAACTCAAAGAGACAGGATTGGTTTCACCTTCCACATGAAGTTTATTAATAAAATAGCTTAACCCTTCGAAGAATGCTTCGAGGTTGGTTGCTTTTACTACGTTTGAAATATTTCCCACCAATGGTTTCTAAAAAAGACAGGTTGGCGATTTCTCAAAGTGCCCCTGGCACAGGATTATCAAATTGAGCCAACGGCTCATCTGCTACTTTTAACTCAAGTAAAAAGAAGTTAAAATAAAGGCGCGAAGCAAAAAAAGTAAAACAAGGGGATGTTTTTCCTAATTCCGAACCCTTTTTTAAATGCATTGCGAAACACAACACAGCATCAAATTCTACCAACCTGTCAAAAAACGTTTTACATTATGTCTGCAAACCTACTCCCCTGCCATGCAATCCACATGCACAGGAAATAACTTTGCTTCCCGAAGTTAAAATTATTTGAAAAATAGACAAAAAGCCCGATATAAACTAAGATTTAAAAGGTATTATGTAGTTCTGGTTTTTGCTCAAATTATGCCAGGCAATATAGTCCTGATACACAGGAATTAATTCTTTAAAATCATCGTAAGTCTCTTTGGTGAATACCGTTCGTATTTTCAATTTCGCATCAGTACGTTTAGCGTATTTTTTAAATAAATTGTCAAAACCACGCCCGGAATCGATCGCTACGTAACGACCAAATAAGTACCGATCGTGAAAATTAAATTGAGATTTTGAATCGTAAGTGATGATTTCAACTGCTTTCTCATCTATATTTTGATCCTTACAAAATTGACTAACCAAAGCCCTCGCACCTGAATATATGCCATGTTCTTCAGATGCTGATATTATCGTAATACGATTATTTTTCTCTACACTAAATAATCCTTTTAGTAAGGGTATAAAATGTTCGCAAACTTTTACTTCACTAGTCAGTAAATATTTGTCTATTAATAAGCATGTTTCATTATTAAAACCATATTCATGAAGTTTACTCCAACTGAATTTTACTGAATCTCCGTATTTGAGGTAGACTGTCTGCTCAAAATTCAGAAACCTCTCAATTTCATCCAAATAATTTTGTTCCGTGAAACACAAGCCTCCTTTTTTTCTAACCTCATCCGCTATAGATTCATCATGTTTTTCTCCAAAAAATGCCAATATCTGGGGTGAAGCTTTAGAAGCGTTTAATCGTGCACGAAAAACTTTTTCACCATCGTGAACCCCATTATTATTCAATAATCTTTGAAAAATATAATGATTTAAGATTTGCTTTACAGGAACATTGGAAAAAACAAAAACTCCATTGTAATCATCAAACACATCTAATAGTTTCCTCATTCCTTTCCTCAGACTATATTCCGGGTTATATAAATGGGATTCAAATGTTTTAATAAATCCGTAATCAAAGTAAATATCCATAACCCTAATTTTGATTACTCCTGTTGGCTTTCAATAACTGAAATTGTAAGTCTTGATTCATCTCAAAAAATCCTGGATAAAAAGAAGGAGATAACCCACCAAATTCATCAATTTTAATAGACTGTACCTTTCCAAGATTTTTATCTGAACCAAAATTTAATATGCTTATCAAATCTGAAGTAGAGCTTTTATGATTCGCCCTAAGCAGTTGCATTTTTCTTATCAGATACTCGCTATGAGTTTCGATGATGAAATGATACGTACTATTCAGCGCTAATTCAAAAATCATTTCAGCCAATAATATCTGAAAATTGGGGTGCAGATGAACTTCAGGCTCCTCGATATAAATAAACCTCTTTTTGTTTGGTGTTTGCCTTTTCCTATGATCAATTAAAAGCATCTCTCGTTCAATTTTCTCCTGTCTTTTATCCAAATCAAACAAAATATCACGATCCTCATCCCAAACATTTGCTGTTAGTTGACTAAAGAAAAGAATATATTGTAAGATTTTGGTGATCCCTGAACCTTGTTCTGTTAGATAACGATCGTTTAGCTTTAACTCAAAATACCCTCCTTTTAATGGTTCAATTGACAATGGATTTTCATGACCAAAAAACTTTTTGAACCAATGGGCCCTAAATGTTTCATCGTAGTATTCCGCAGAGGAGGTAAAATGCTTTTCCTCTAGCTGATATGACACAGGCTCACTTATGAAATCGCTATAATTATAAATCCTTTTCGCAACACTTAAATCCGAATTTTTAATGAACCTAATTGAAAAGGGTTTACGTGCTTTATTCCAATATCGTACAACTTCATTATTCTTAATGCGTAATCCTTCAAACGTATAAGGTTTAAAAATCTCAATCATAACTTGAATTACCTTATTCTCAAAATCAACACCCAATTCATTTAAATCTAATAATTTGGCAATCCCAATACTAAAAAACCATCGTTCAAGATCTTCTATTTCTTTATCCGGTTGAAATACCTCAAAGTCAATTTTACTTACCCTGTTTGGTATATGTCTTTTTAAGACTTTAATTCCACTCAATAATTGAACGACCATTTCATCTTTGATAGATAATCCAGCATCCCGTAAAGCCAATAACATTCTATCCACGTGAAAAACAACGTTTTCAACTGAGTCATCACCCATAAAATATGAAACTGAAAGAATCTCCTTTCCCTCCTTATTCTCGTACACAAAAGATCTTTGCATAAATAACTCACCGTCGTTTCCAATCTCAAACGTTTGTTTTCTGTACATTCCTTCAAATACCTCATAAGAGGCAATTACCTCTGATTTACCTTTTCTAACCTGATTAATGCTTTCTAATTCACCATTTTTAATAATTTCTAGACCTTTAACAAAAGTGGTTTTACCGCAATTATTACCTCCTATTAAAAAAGTCAAAGGGCTTAATTCATATATATTAGAATTATTAAATAGTGCGTAATCTTTAAATTTAATTTTCATAGTTTTCAACTTATTAACCTCTTCCCGAAGTTAAAATTATTTGTAAGGATAACCAACATCTTTAATTGTTTTGTTATTGAAAATCATTCTTATTTGGTTTACAGGAGCTCTAAAAAAACAATCCCTACGCCGCACGAACAAACCCTTGTTTATGTAATTGTCCGAAGGCCTTTTGGGCGCTACATCGCTTACATACCCTGAACCCGATGTGCTCCAAGAGGTGTTCGTTGAAAGCCAACCCTTCGTTTTCCTTTAAGCGGTAATATACCTTGAATAAATCCATTAACGGCTGCTTAATCTCCGTTTCAATGTGCGTTAAACATTTTACCACTGCTTCTTTTGGCGCTGCAATGGTCAATCGCTTTAGGTTGATGCGCTCAGGATTGTTGCAATTGAATGACTGGATTCCATATACCTCCATTACTTCTCGGTTCAAATGACTGCTCGCTAGCCATTGCTTAACCTGATCTAGTTTATCACTAATCGCCCTTTCTACCTCCTCCAAAGTAAGGGCCTCGTACGCTTGATAGCCGCTGTTTTCGATGTTTACATCAATGTTTTCAGTAACCCTAAACTTCCATCTCAAACGGTGTTTAAATTGATCCGGATACTTGGTACGAAGGTCTTCGTTGGCTTCACACCACTCGATGAATTCCACCTCACGTTTCGAATTCAAAATGGAGTCAGGAATTCGTATATTCTCATAGTTTGAGAGCATGCGCTGACAGTTCTGAAAATAATGAAATGCAGGAGGAATAGCATTTTTGTACACAAAGGATCGTTGTGTCTCTCTCGGTTTCAGCTCGGAAAATTGAGCCACGAATTCTTCCGGGTCCGAGAAAAACAATTCATAGGCCATCAAGGTACCCAATTCCCAATTATTAAACCACTTGAATTTCATTTGCTTTGCAAATTCTGAGATGTTTAAGGCTTTCACATCCATTTTCTTAATGATGCGTTCTGCATTTGATCGAGTAATAAACACTTCCATAGTCGGTTATTTTTTTGATTCGATACAAACCTAAAGCGCTTCTATGCAACATATCTGCACAAAATAATTACCTTTGTGGAAATTTTAACCTATTGCCATGTCCATCACCAAAAATGCCTTACTGCGCTATCTTACCCTCGACCGCTGTTTTCGCAATACTGGCAGGGTTTACATCTTTGACGACCTGCTCCACGAAGTGAACGAAGCGCTGCTGGAAGACGACCCCCGAAGCAGTGGGATCAATACGCGGCAGTTGCGTTCGGACATTCGTTTTATGCGCAGCGAGGCCGGCTACGACGCACCCATCGAGACCCGAATTTACCGAGGCAAGCAACGAGCCTACTTCTACAGCACCCCGGAGTTTTCCATCCATAACAGCCCCATGACGGAAACCGAAGCCAAGCAGTTTAAAGGCGCCTTGGAATTGCTGCAACGCTTTTCGGGCGGACCCGGCTTTGAATGGGTGGATGAAATCAATGTCATGCTGAAAAACAAGTTTGGTGGCGGAGACGAAAAAGTGATTTCCTTCGAGGCCAACTTCGACTATACGGGAAAAGAGTACATCACTCCCCTATTCAACGCCATCGTTCAAAAGAAGGTATTGAGCGTGCACTACGCCCCCTTCAATGGCGAACCGTTTACGCTGACGTTTCATCCGCATTATTTGAAACAGTACAACGGAAGGTGGTTTGTCTTCGGACTCAATGAGCAGATCGGGGTTCCTACATGGAATATAGCCTTGGACCGTATTCAAGAACTCACGCCGCTCACCGATGCGTATATCCCCAGCACCATTGATTGGGAGTACTATTTCTCCGACATTGTTGGGGTAACGCGCTTAGCCGGTGAGCTCGTTCAGATTGAGCTGCTGTTCAGTCCCCGACGGGCGAAGTACGTACTTACGAAACCCCTGCACGAAAGTCAATGGCATCAGCTACGGGAGGAGGGCTTGTTTGTGCGCTTGAAATTGGTTCCGAACCCAGAACTCGAACAATTGATTTTATCGTTCGGGGAAGACGTTAAGGTGCTACATCCGGAATCTCTCGCCACACGAATTAGCACACGAGCGCAAGCAATGGTGGGGTTGTATGGGATTTAGCAGTTAATGTAGACTATCTGGAATATTATTTTCGTCGGCAAGCCCTATTATATTGAGCACAAGCCTTTGGCTCTCCTAATGTACAAGAGGTATAAAAGTCATTACATGCACTAGGTAATGTAGGCTGTCTAAATTGATATCCTATGTTTAAGTTTGCAATTCCTCTATTCAAATAAGCCGCACTATTTTCTGGATCTAATGAAATAGCTGAATTGAAACAACGAATTGCATTTAAATATGAATTGTAATCATTAAAGTTATAACCATAATCACTGTACAACATGCCAACATTGTTATAAACTCCAGGAGAATTTGATTCCAGGGCCAAAACTTTATTGTAGTTAGTGAATGCCAAACTATAATAATATTGCATACTTTGATTAAATTTAATCCCAAGTGCTTGATAAACACACGCCAAATGAAAATATGCATCCATAAAACTTGGATTTAATTCAATGGCTTTTTTGCATGCCATCATGGACTGTTCAAGATTAAACTGCAATAAGTCATATGACGGATATCTAGCATATACCAATGCCTCATTAAAATATTTCTCAGCATTCAAGGCATTTTGGTTTTTTTCAGCATTGGTAGTAACCATCTCACTGTTTGTTTTATTGTAGCCAGCTTTGATAGCTTCAATGCGCTTTTTTTTGGTTGGATGTGTAGATCCTGAATCATCAAAATCTACAGGAACTAATGAGTTAATTGCAACTAATGCTTCCTCCTCAGATGAACCAATAGCTCTCATGATAAATCCGGCAAATTTATCAGCTTCTAGTTCTCTATTCCTTTTTTCTTCTAAACTTAAGTATTCATTACTAATTGTATGTCCGCATAGGTGATGTCCAATTTCATGTGCCAGAATACCTGAAATAAAATAATTATTCCCTTCAATAGATTTAATCCAAGAATCATCTATCAAAATATAACGTGTACCATTCTTCACATATGCAAATGCATTGTTAATATTATCACATTCTACCAAAATAAAATTCTGTGGCAAAGAAATTGCGTTTACCATAGTATTTATCTTTTGAATAACTAGTTGATTACTTATGTAGGTTTTATTTGCAACAAAATCACAAACTGTTGGCTCTGTCGAATGATTATATCCACAAGAAAAAGTACCTTGAGCATAAGAACTATTTACTAGAAGCAATATTGTAATTGATAAATATCTCATAGCAAGTTTATCGTTTTAATTAAAGTTAGCATTTATTTTTTACTCAAAAATTAAAATATCCTTAATCCATAGGGCCGGTGTATCAATTCTATTATCCTTTAATTCAAAACCAACGAATTCTTCCGTTACATAGACTGCAGGAATATATTGCCAAACAACTTTATTACCTTTTCTTGTAGATTTTTTTAAAAAGCATGCCCCCATATCTGATGTTATACCTTTTTGTAAATCCATATTTTTTTCAAGCAAACTCCATTTGTAATCCGATAAGATGTACTCATGCATAATTCTATTAACTGCTTTTTCTTCTTGCCAAACAGTTACTTTCAATCCTAGTTTCTGAAATTTTTTAGTACAAAAATGAAATTTATTTATTACGGCTTCTTTTATTTTACATGCATTATTAGCTCTTGTAATTGCCATTGCCTCATGCTTTCTTCCTATTGTTTCTAAATCATAGATTGATTTATCATTCATCATTTGAGTAGCAATTTGATTACCATTATGTCTAGCAGCCCATTCTTTCATAAGCCCGTTTAAATGGTATATGTCTCCATATTTAGTAACATTCTTAACAAATTTATCTTTGTCACCTTTGATATACTCACTATATATCTCATTCCAAATCTGTTTTGCTTTATTTTGATTTGGATATTTTTTACCTTGAGCAATAATCTTATCAATAGTAGGATCATTAATTCTAAAGTGACCTATAACTTGACCCAACTGAGCCGATGTAAATTGTGAACCAGTATCACCATTAACCATAGCATTAATATAAGTCATCATGGAATTTATTCCTGGGGCAGCTTTGTCAAGAATTACTTCATCTACTATTTTACCAATAGAGTCATTAGCAAAAATCGCAATCCTTGCTTTATTATAGGTAGGTGTACTAAGTTTTGAAACATTTTCACCACAACCCAACAAAAAGGCAAGAGTAATAATATTTATAATTAAAATGGGATTAAAATAAGGCATATATTCGTATATCAAATTTATAAAAAAATTGACGATTGCTTTTATCCATAAGTTAATTATTAATTTGAAATGATTGACATTACCTTTAAAACCTATTCCGATGCAGGAGGTGGAGATCCCGATGCTACCAGCAAAACCTTAAAAGCATATCATAAGTTTTTATGGAGTAAAGAATTACCAAGTGGAAGGATACTTGACCTTAGAGATGATTTACCCAATTCGTATTTATATCACGAATCAGAACATGGTGTGTTTTACCTCGGAAGCGACGCCATCACCCACTCCTATCGAAACCAAAAATCAAAACAAGATTTAATTCGTCAGGCTCGAAATGAGGCAGATGAATTATTCGAAATTGGATCTACCATTGGAGCCTACCTGCTGTTTCCAAATAAGCAAATCAATCGGCAACCCACGATAAATCAAGCGCGGGGTGTTAATGCATTTATCGATGATCGGTTTGATTTAACCTTGGAATGTATCCGAAGGCATTACCTTGGAATTCCAAGTCCGTTAAGTAGTACACTGACTCGTTACCAACCCTTTTTCGAATTGTTTGAAGATTTCCAAAGCTACGTGGATTTTTTCCTTCTGAATGAACTACTCGATAAAAATGACCGAATCAAATTCTATTTGCCCTTTGACCAATTCAATAGCAAACCAAGATTTAACAGCAAAGAAGATTATCTAATTTACAAGGAAGGCGTAAGCGAATTTGTAATTGGAAGAAATGCGCGGATTTTAGCTTTCTTAAATCATTAAACAAATTATCCACCGTACAGTCAATACTTCGGAAGAAGCAATTGAAATTACTCGTCATCAACTGCACCCAAAACCTCCTTGTACACTTGCAAGGGCGAAACATCACCGTAAACAATCTTCATGGTCCCCGGGAAATAGGTATTCATGTTATACATGTTAATGTCAAACACACGTTTCAATAATCCTACACTTACATCCTCTAAGTCGTTTAATAATAAAGAGGATCGAGAAAACGTTTGACCGTTTAACGCATTTAAATGAATTGATCCCCAATGGGTATTATTATCATTTACCAGGCTGTAATACGTTTGTACATCGTTCCTTTTGTCCTCCGGAACGTAATGCGATGTAAAATTCGTAAATTGGATTAAGTTGCTTTCTATTTGATAGTCTATATAATATGTTATTGGGCCTTGTTCAGAACCAAATCCTAGCTGAACCAATACACGCCTTTCGTTTTCTTCCTGGGTTTCAAATCGAAATCCTTCTAATTCCATATAAAGAGCTATCGTTTTTTTAATATTTTCCACCTTATTCACTGTTTCCATATTCTATCATTTTATGAGGGTTGACGCTGACATAAACAACTAATTCATTGGGTAATCATTTTCATTTAAGTATTCATATAGTTTTAATGTTCCGCTACTGATGATATTCCCAAAGTAAAATCTCCATGATTCATCCAATGATCACAAATTCTACTCAAATACTCTTGAAAATTCTGAATGTTTTGAAAATGCATTTCTGGTAACGCCAGATTTTTCGGTATCCGATGAAACGGAGCCCCAATGTTAGCCAATTGATGAAATCTCATATCCACATTAAGATAACAACCACTTTCTACATTGGTAAAAAAACAATCGTGCAGAAGAAAAGTAAAATACAATTGCATTAGATGCTCAGGTGCATTTAACAACCCTTGAACTATAAATACCTTTTGCTCTTCTGAATAATTCAATTGCAAACTTTCACGAAGACAACTTTGAAAAAATAGCGATTCATCTTTCTTCATTTCTACCGAAAACTCTGCAAATAAATCCTGATATGCCAACATTTGAAAATCCGAACACATCGAAGCCCAATCGTGTAAGTAATCAATCCCATCCTGAGTAATAGTATCAAACCTTACCTCAGAACAAAACATAATTTTTAAATAACCCCTCAATTGTGGAGTTGTCCATGTATATGGCAGTTGAAAATTACTCACGCAAAAAAATATTACAGGTTGAACACTCTAAATTTAACTTATTTCATAATAAATTCAAAAATTGATATCAACCTATCTCCTGTGCACATACACTGCACTAATGCTGCCTAGCTTTGCATTGAACCCCGTAAAAAGCTCAACGCAATGGTCATCAATCAACTCTACGCCCAGTATTTTCAAAAATCGAAATTGTTCCTTTATCCTTTATTGGGATTCGAACGCGGCCTCACTGCTCCTGAAGAGGTGTATTTCTCTTGGGAAGGAAAATACGCTCCCGAAGATCAAAAGTTAATCGTGGTCTATAGCAACGCATCTGATCTAGATTTCCAAGCATTCAAGAGCACCAAGCTTTCCAAACACCGGTTATTGAAAGAAATCATCCCAACCATGCAGGATCAAGAAATTTATGTCTTTGATTTTTCTTCGTATGCCTCCGACTGGGGCCACCTTATCGCCGGAAGGTATAGCGAGTTGTCCCTTAAAACTAAACAAACAGTGCTCGACTACTTCGAACGATACAGCGGAAATTATATCTACATGCACAGTTTTTTATTCCCGAATAAGTGGTTCAAGCGTTACGCCGAAATTTTGGATGTTCCCGAAGAACTCCTCATAGAAGTAGGCGAACTATGCGACAAACCCGATTGGAAGAAAGAGCTTTTCACCATCCATGACTTCTTTCTAGAATATTCGAACATTGAACCAGAAACATCTGAACACGTTCCAATACCTTCATGCGAGCGCTGCAACGATCAAGGAGTCATTCCCAAGTACAGCCACATTTCCAACGGCGTGTGCTTCAAATGTTACGGGCGAAAAAAGAAGGGACAAGAAAGAGATTTAGAACGTCAAGGCAAAATATAAAGGAAGCTGAACCAACACAAAAACAAAGAACTGAAATAAATATTCAACCCGAAGGCAACCTCTCAACAACTGATGCGATTACTATGCACAATCCAACTTTTAACGAACACCCGAGGCACACTGCTCTTGCTGTGTGCTGTTTGCACGCTTGCGCGTTTCAATGCGCTACGCAGGCATGTTCTGAATGCTTGACTTGTAACTAAGAACCAACGTAACCCTTAAACCCCGAATAACCCTATGCACCAAGCAACGATTAAGCGCCTAACCCGAGAAGAAGTAGATACTAACACTCAACTTCTCATCGAGTTTGTCGCCCTATTTACTGCAAAAAACCACCAAGAACTCATGAAATTGTTCCATCCGAAAGGCCGTTTCTTTAACATCCCTGCGCGCGCCACCTTGGATGGATATTTCTTTGAAGTGCTTAAAACCCGCTATGGCGTATCACAGCATTTTTGCATGGGGGTAAACTACGGATACACGGCCGATCACATGCCTGGGCAGCACGTGGTGGAATTCCGCTTCATGGATTTCGACCCCTTCACGCACCCCGAGGCAGACCCCACCAAAAACCTCGCTAAACAACTTGGAGAACCCGGCGACGACGACCTGAAAGAATTGGTGTATCGCTACGCCCTCACCTTTAAAGATGGCAAAATCTTCACGCTACGTCATCCCCTACGCTTTATTGATAACCTGGAATACTTTACCCTCGAAAACTAATACACCCTATGCATAACTTCTACCTAAAACGTAAGAAAATCATTTTATCCATCTTCGGTTCGTTGGCGGCCTACGGCTTGATTACTGGCCTGCTCGTTCCCCTACCCGTTTGGAAATACGTGGCCATTGAGGCCATATTCTCCATTGGTTGGGTACTCACCGAACGTGAATTAAAAAAGGGCTAAGCATACCCTAATAAACAATACCTATGTCATGAAAAAGAAACAGAACCCCAAAAAAGAAGTGCACCAGTTAATCCTTGGCAAGCAACGCACGCAACAAGTAGAGCAAGGCTACTTTGATGGGCGTTTTGTGCAACGCGCCGAGCCGTCGAAAAAGATTTACCGCCGGGAAAAGAACAAGCGGTGGGGAGCGGAGTGAGATGGGGGGTGAATTAATTTATACTGATTACAATCCTGCATCTGCATGTAT
>Ga0315899_10000848_pt1 | contig 36136 bp, 31 predicted proteins | sample LakEriMetagenome_2_FD_203518 | JGI IMG/M metagenome (GOLD analysis project Ga0315899, IMG submission 203518) | Freshwater fungal communities from buoy surface, Lake Erie, Ohio, United States - Buoy 4 MA112 | ecosystem: Environmental > Aquatic > Freshwater > Lake | place: USA: Lake Erie, Ohio...
TTCTCATTTTGAACTCGATATGGGACTTCTTGGATGTAACTCCAAAATCATCTGGCATGACATATTCTCTCAAATTTTCGATATCATCTCTTTAAAACAACACAAACGCGCTTTTATTGTTTGTAAAAACTTTCACGAAATTCATAACGAGTTATTAGAAATTTTCTATAGTTATATGAATGTATTATCATTCAGTTCTGCGTTTATACAGCGTAATTTCGTTATAAATGAAAGCACCGACACCGACACTAACAACACCAGCACGACCACCGTCACTAACTACAGTAAACCCGTACAACCGATTATTGACATTAAATTTATAATACTAACTGAACATATCAGTTTCATTCCCAACAATATACTAAAAAAGTGTAAAATACAGTCTTTTACTCGCCCATCCAAAGAAAAAATTATTCAATGTATTGGAGTTCAAAAGGGGGAAATAAACAAAGAAAAAATAAAGCAAATTATCGATGAAAATACCGACTTTAACGAACAAAACGAAATATCAAATCTTAAAGAAGTTTATTCATACGCGTTAATGAAATCGAAGCACGATATACCAAAAGACATTTTCTTTATTATATGTGATAATGTTATTGAACATATTAACCTACTCACCAATTCAAGTAATCAAGATGTATTTAACGACTATTCGCAATTTCGTGATATAATATACGATATTTTGGTTTATAATTTAGACTTATTAGACGCAATACGTTACATTTTATTCTTCTACTTAAAGAAAAACGATATAAAAAATGGATATATCGACGAACTATTAACTCAATTAGATAAATTCATGTTTCAATATGAGAATAATTATCGCTCATTTTTTCATTTAGAAAATTTCATTTTCTATTTAGTTGTTTGTTTACGCAATTCTAAAAAATAACGGGTTCTGATTGCTTCGTTCGGCGTTAATGGTTAAAATTTAGTTTTTTATGATGAAATATAATAAATATTATATACAAATGGAGGAACAAGCCAAACCCCCTATTTATTTAGAATACGGTGATATAATTAAAATATATGCCCCATCAAATATTGAACTTCATCAACACTCGTTTTTTATTAAATATATAGATTCTACCAGTAAAATTAGTTTATTGAATACATCAACGTTGTACCCATATACACTTTATTATAACGAAGATGACCCAACAAAACTAAGAGATGAGTCAATAGAACATATTGAAATCGTATGGAAATCGCCGTTAAAAGGGTATATCGCACAGAATGGACTGAGTATTCATAACTGGATTGATATTTACTTTGGTGGCGATTTTCCCGTGATTTTTACAGGCGAAATAACGGAAATACAAGATGACCAGATGGAAATTACATTATATCCCAGTTTAGAAGTAATATATATTGATTTTGAGTATAAAGGTCTTCCAGAAGACAAACCGATAGAAAAAATCGTTCTTCGACAAAAACCGAAGTATATCGGTACAGATTTAAAAAGTAATTCGGTTGAAACAGAAAATGAAAATGCCAACGAAGATGAGAAAGATGAAAAAGAGAGTAAACATACTGAAATAAATGAATCTATATTATTAATTCCCGATGATTACGAGGTTGACCCCAATATTAAAGATAAATTGCATAACCTGTATATTGATGCGAATGATATAGTTTTTGACTTGGATGATATAGAAATAGTAAATCAAGTAGTTGAATTGGATTCGAAGAACAAGATTTATAGCTTGGAGGAACAAGTAACGAACCTGTTAGATGAACTATTATCCACTATACCGAATAATTCCCGAACAAAGTCCGTAATGGATAACATTCAGCGAATTATAGTCCATTTTAAACGTTTACGTACAGAATTTTCAAAGATGGATAAAAACGGTAATATAGAATCCCCATTATTATTGGGCGCAAATTATAAACCGCTCGTAAATAAAATACGCTCTCTTTCGTCCAATTTACGTTGGATAATACCGGTTGTTTCTGTAAATAAAACTCTTTATGCGGAAAAATCGGCAGAAGATGATGAGCCGTCATCGGCCGGGGTTGGTGAAGAAAATATAGACCAATTGAATCCCCTACAATTCACGATGTTAATTGACAACCTGAAAGAACTTAACAATGTTCAAAACAACTATTTCAAGAATATCAACGGCGACGGGGGAATGTCGAAGTACTCAAGGCTAATAAAATCCACTGAAAAACTGTCTCTGCCATATTCAAACATTGAAAGTGTGGCGGGTGAAGCGGACATAATTGAACACAAACAGGTTGAAGCAGATATAGAAGCAATAATAGACAATTTACAGGAGTTCAAAACAATCGTATATGTGAAAACAACGGTCAATTTACAGAAATACGTAATACAAAAGTACAACTTGGGAACGTCGCTAAACTGGATAGAAGGTAAAAAACACGCCAAAAAAACACAATTAACACCGAACGAAACAATTAATATAAAATCATTATTGATGATGCCGGAGGAAATAGTTCGATTTTCAAAGATAGATTTACCAAATACGAGTATTTTAACACGCTCAGTTTATTCTCATAATTATCCTATGTCATATAAAATATTTAATAGTAAACTTGAAGATAATTTGGAAAGAATTCCCGTTAGTGTTGGGCAAGATCTCCCGCGAAAAAAACAACCGGACGCCGACGAATTCAATCACGAAAAAAGGGAAATCGAAACAAATATACCATTTCTTTCAAATTTTAAAGATTTTACTATTGATAAGGTAGGGGAGGTAGTTGATAACGTTAATACAACCGGCGATTACGAAGCGAAACGATACGAGCGTTTTTTACAAAAAATAGTTCCAAGTACATACGATTTGATAACACTCATTCAAAGGTATTTACCGAAGACCGAATTAAACGGGTTTTCTCTTTTGGAAATACTGAGTTTATTGGAACCGTTTGCGGTTTACCCTTCAAATATAACATACAATTCCTATATTCGAATTCGATATTTTATCAAACAGGCAATAGTAAATTGGAAAACACAGCAGTCTGAACATCAAAAAGAGTATAGGCTCATTCGCGAGAAAAAATGGGAAACTGGCGGGGGTGATATTCAACAGCCATTTTTTGAATTGTTTAAAGAAAACGCTGGATTACAGAATCAATATTATACATCTTATAAAACAGCGTTTGAAAAGTTTATTCGCCGAGGCGTAGGACAGCCCGAAGGGGGGGCGAGGGGTGCGAATATGATATTTTATGACGAATTGGGCGACACAATTTTTTCCCCGCAAACTACGGGACTAAAAACGAGTCAGGTATTAAATACTATATTAAATACTGATTGCGGTAAAACAGCGACGACTGCGCTTCGTATCATTTTGGCTTCTTTGACTATACCCGATAAATTAATTGATAGTGTATTAAATGATATGGACGGGTTGACCCCAGACGAAATGGAGAAGGTAAAACCAGGGGATTGTTCGCGCCGGTTTTTAACCAAGATATACAAGTCTTTACGTGATTTACAGAATGACAATCATAAAGAAATCTTTTATGACAAGGAGCTGGATAAAACAGCGTATGATTTACTAACAAAGGATTTGAAAACGAAAAAGGAGAAGATGCCTGCGCCCGAATTCTTGGACTATTTCGCGGAAACTCTCGTTCAAAAATCCGGTATTCCACGTAATATTTCTTTGGAAATGGCGAATAACATTATCAGAGGAAAAAAACAAGTAATGGAAGGGGAATACGCAATATTGGAAACATATCCTACAATTTCGGTTAAGAGTCGCCAGTTAGAAGAAGAGGGAGGTAAAAACGAAGAAGAAATCGTTGAAAAACACGATATAGTAAAAACATATTATATTCGAACGAAAAATGTATGGAAAAGGGATGATACGGTCGACGGAAATGCTTTTATAGATAATAATACTCTTCTTTGTAATTTAACTGAACCCAACCGTTGTGTAAAACGAACAAAAACCGACATTTGTCAAGAAACGGAAGAAGCCCGACGCGAAATATTGGCGAAAACGAGAGCTTCCCTTTTTAAAGAATTCGATGAACGGGTGGATGAATCGATTGCCTCTTTAAAGGAGAGTCTGGAAAAACAATTAAAAAGCAATATTGCCCGTTCAAAGAAAATACAGCGTATGGAAGAAATACAACTATTTAAGGAGAATAAATACGCGTTTGATCTGGGTGAAATTGACAAACACACCGCTGGGGCGGGTCAACATTCAAGATGGGAAGTACTATTAGAAAAAATTCTTTCACAGTCGGATTTTGTTAAAAAACAAAACGATATACTTACATTCGCAGACAGGTTTACCCGCGAACCTATGGTAGAAAACTTGAACGAATCTTCCTACTGGTTTTACTGCTGTGAAACAAACCTGAAACTTTTACCTATATATATCTATGAATTGGCAAAGGCGTTTGTCGTTGGTGGAAGTGACGAATATGCCTTAAAACTCAAAGAAGTCGTGCGTAAATACGGCACATTAAGCGAGGACGGCGATTCCATCGTAGATGGGATTGGTGGAAGTGGTCGCGTAATACAAAAAATCGATTTTGTAGAAGAAGAGTTATTTAACGACGCGGGTTTTAAAATTCAAACGAAAACCGCAATTGATAAGGATATAGATGTTATAGTTAATAATGCGTTAGGGACATCACCCCCCATTATCGGAAAACCCACCACCGCAAACATAAAATCGCCCCGTGTATTTGAAAATGAAACCAATGAAACTATATACAATGTATTAACAACTATATGTAGAAATATTGGTATTTCACCCGATGGAATTGAAGACGATGTAATACGTATTTCAAGCGAAACCGTCAATGTAGTGGTTGTGAATGAAAAGAAATACATTGAAAAAATGAAAAAAGTAGAAAAACCGAAACCGTACATTCAATATCGAAATCAAAACATTATATTAATAGTTGCGTTTGTTACACTGGTTGTGATACAGTCAGCCATTCCACCTTTTCAGCAGGAAAATACCGTTCCTGGTTGCGTCTTGTCTTTTGCGGGATTTCCATTAGAAGGAGGGGAAGACGGAAACACGGACGGATTGCGTTACTTGGCATGTGTGTTAAATATATCGAAAAGTTCGATAGGAGTATGGTCGGCAATACAGTCTATTAAAAACCCCGTTCAAACTTTTATAGATGCTATGATAAAATCTATATCGAAACACGTAATTCAAAGAGAGGACGTATTAACAATGTTTTTAAAGAAACGCGAGTTTTTAATTTTAAATCCCGGTATTGGAATTGGCGGGGAAGGAAAAATACCAAAATCGCATACTATTCAAAAATGGACGACGTTTTTACCGCCACTGATCCACTATAAAATCGCTGATAAATTAACCGGTTCTCCCCTTACTGATAATTTCTTTCAGGGGTTTAAACGTTCATTAACCAAAGGCGAAACTATACAATGGCAAGAGCTCGGGTTAGTAAAAACGAAAATCATTGAATATACATTTGCGATTATAGAATATATTAATAATATTGTAAAGAAAAATAATCCATTATTAAATACAGTTAATTCTGTCCCCTTTTTACAAAATTCTTGTTGTAACGAACTACCCTTAACACAAGTGGGTGGGAATGAAAAGAAACCGAATCAAACAGTACTGGGTTACTTTGCCAATAAAGAAACTGATATTAATAGATATATAGAAATTGTATTGAGATTAACAACTTCAATCGGTTTAAATGATGCACTATCATTAGCCAATATATTTGTTCACACCGTTGAAACTGCACGTAAATCAACAACTATACCTGTTTCGGGCCATTCAATCGAAAACATATATCAGTCTTTTATTCATTACTGTAAATTCGACAACGAGACGATACCTATACCGGATTATTTAAAACCCCTGGTATCGAGCAAACCGACGCCGGATTACCATCCTACTTGGTCAATATTAGAAAAAATCAAGTATTTAAAAGAAAACGGAAAAAATTACGCAATACCCGACATTGACCGACTATTACGATTGGTTAATGCCCGTAACGTAGTTGAAAGTGCCAATGTTTCGACCACCGTCCCCGTCCCCGTTCAAGTACCGAATGTTGAAGCAATAGTTGAATATATAAATTATTTGGACGATGCTAAAACGGTTACGGGGGTTATTGAAGACCCGCTTAAAAAACACCTTCGTGCGGTTCTTACAAGCTATCGCCCAACTACAATGACACATACCGATAGCGAAGAATTGGGGGCGTTAAAGAACTATTTAATATATTCAAACGGTAAAATGACCGAATCTATATATAATTTCTTTGACGAATACCGTGGGAGTATTGATTTACGACGTATAGAAGACGCGAAGATGTTTATACACGAATTTGCGGTATGGGAAGACGACACAAATGAAAAAATGGCAACTATGGTAAGGTTTACTAAAAACGTAATATACAATTTGTCGATAGTATTTCCTACGATGATACGAGAAAACAAACCGATCTTTAAAACCGTCCCAACTCACTGGGATTTATCGATACTCCATCGTGGAGATGTTGACAAATTTATAGAGTCGTATTACGTTCCTTTATTAAAATTTATGGGGGATAATTCTATAAGCGAGTTATTGTATCAAACAATGGAATCGTTGAAGGTATTAATAGGGTTTATTAATCATATACCAGTTATTAATCCGTTAAGAAAAGCAGGGGTGGACGAAAAGGGTGCTATTAAAGAATACGCGTTTTACTCCGTCTTTGACAAAGACGCCATATATTTGCTATTTAAATACTTGTTTAATTCAGTTTTATATGAATATTTACAAAAAAGTAACGACCCCGATGTGGTAAAGATGGATGCTGTCAATATTCGTAATAAAAAGAGGGAAAGTATTAAAAGAAATGGGGATTTAACGGAAGAAACAAAAGGCGCGGATGTGGATAATAGAATGGTTGGAGAAATCGCAGAAGACGAGACTGAACGATTACACGGCATACAGTTGCGAGTAGGTGAGTTGGAAAATATAAAGAAAAAGACGGTGGAAATGATGGTATCGTTCTTGTCGATTGAAAAAGAAACGAAAACGGCAATAAATAAATCCTATAAAACTGTTAGTGAACGCGTTATAAGAACACGGTTGGATGAAAAAAAGACAATTACTGATTATTTTAAAAATATGTTAGATGATGAAAGAAAGCTGGAGTATACATTAAAGAAAATGAAAATGGGGCGTTGGAACTTGGGAATGCAAAAAGGAGTATTTGAGTATGATAAAGGTATATATGACAAAGAACACAATGATATAGTTGGTTTGTTGGCGGGAGAGGGTGCTGGAACAGGTGCGTTAAATGATTATGTAATTCAACCGATGGAAAAAACGGTGGATGTAAATGATTTAGAGATTAGTGAAAAACAATTAGCAGACGACGAATACGAGAAAGAAGAATGGGACATACGAAATTTGGGGGAGGATTATATGGACGGTAATTATTATGGGGAGGATGATGCGGATCGTGATTTTGGTGAAGATTAAAAATTGTGTTGATTATTAGAATAGACGCTTTAACACGTAAATATTTATATACCATATATGATTTCAAATATTTTACTTTTTATAAAATATTTGGACTTATAAAACACGTTAAAAACGTAAAGGTGTGTATTAGCGTAATAAAGAAATTACACGAAAAAACGGCGGGTTAAAACTCCACCCTCGCCCCCCAGCACACCGCCAAGTAAGAAAAAATACCTAAAATTACACAAACCAGCCATATAGGAATCACTGTTTTATTCATATACCCTATTCCAAATTGCTTAAAACTCCCGTCTTTGTTGTAAATAATAGCAGGTCGTGTAATATGTATTATCGAAAGAAAAATGACAAATAGTAATATACTAAAAGATACCTTATGTATTTGTAATATTCTTTGAAAATCCATTTTATATAGTTGATAAATATTTTATACTAATAATAGATGTAAAAACAGTAGCAATATAAAACCAGCATAATATACCTATAATATTTTTACCAGAAACAATATTCTTCAAATTCTTATATTTATCATCATTACTAGTCGTAGGTATATCTTTAAGTTTAAAGGGTTCATCCTTACTATAACTTTCGTTAAATTTTAGAATATCATTATTTAAATTTTCTACATTATTAAACAGAGTTAGTAATACAGACGTAGATGGGGTAAACTTATCAGTGTCATTTAGTTCACCATTGGCAAATGAAAATATTTCTTTTACGCTAGAAGAGTAATAAAGGTAACCTATAGAATTGGCAAAAACGTTTACAAACTGGTTGTTAAGCAAAAGCAAACAAGTAGGTACTAATGTAAAAGATATTATAATTGCGGTAAGTTTACATGCGGTAGATACATTTTGACCACCTAAACAAAAGCAATAAATCCAAAATACAATATATAGAAACAAACAGCCAAATACTAATGCAAAAATACCAAATAAAATAGTATATTTAGATAAACCAACAAATTGTGTAGTAATTAAAGTAAATATGGCAAAAACACCCCCCCATATTAAAATAGTCGGTATTGGTTGAATAATATTATATAAATTCGATTCAGTTGTGGATACCTCCATATTATATATCATATACAGGAAACATACCTATCTTTAATACTAAACGGCAGGTGGATGGACGGGGTGCTGAAAGGAAGGGGTGAATGCGAACGGTGAGGTTATATTCCAAATTCACGCAACGATTCCGCCAAATTACTCGTCATCGGCAAATTCGTTAAACTATTCATCGTTTCCTTCTGATGTTGTTTTACTTGTTGAAAATACCGTATTTTTTCCAGCACTAACTCTTGTTCTTTGACACGTTTTCTTTCTAAATCTATTTTATTCGGTTTTCTTTTCCAACAAAAGTATAATGTTGTTCCAAATACAACCACAAACCCAATAAATACAATAATATTCAATGCCACTGAATATATTTTTACTCTATTTTCGTGACATTTTTGAAGAGAATAATATAGATAATTTTTAACACTATTTTCAATTAATCTCGGGGTATTATTCATTTAATGGAAATGTATAAAATAACGTTATAACAAAATAAATATATTATAAAATATAACAATGGATACAGAAGAACGTAGTAATATTGATATTAATACAGCAAATGCGGTTTTTAAAGAACAATTAGGAGAAAAAACGGTAAGAAACCGTAAAGGAGATATAGTTTCTGTTACTCCACCAATTCCTAAATTTACAACGACAATACAAATAAACGTAGTATTGAATGGACGTTTGGACTTGTCTATTTTAAAAACGGAAGGATACGACCGTGTCAAAGAAATTCGGTTTAAGGACGCAGGAACACCCCCCACTGGAGGATTAACCGAAATATTAAATATTCCCGAAACGATTGAAATATTAAAATGTCAGGGTAATCGGTTAAATTCAGTTTCGTCACTTCCGGCGAGCTTGAAAGAGCTAGATATTGAGAGAAACGAAGTTACAGACATAGATTTTACACAAGTACCGAATTTAAAGAAGTTAAGTATATCCAATAATCAACTACAAGAATTGAGAAACTTACCGGCGGGACTAAAATACTTGAACTGTTCCTACAATGAAATACGGTATTTGGATTTAGAGGGGGCTACAGAACTTACTCATCTTTACATAAACAACAATAAAATAGTTAGTATATTGAATATACCATCTTCTTTAAAACACGTTTCTTATTATAACAATCCATTGAAAAAGGTCGAAGTATTTGATATTATACCTAATTTAGCTGTATATGATGACCACGGAGTAGTCAATAAGAAACAGCAACCTACGACCAAAGTGGCCGATATTAAGGAGGTGGATTTGGACGAACTGGACTTTTTTGAACCAACCAAACCGGGTGGTGACGACATTAATACAACCGCGGGTAACGATGCCATTAATTACAAAGAAGCAATTACACAGTATTTTAAAATGAAAAGTGAATATGAGAAAAAGTTAAAAACGAAGATTGCCAAGATTAAAAATCAGACGTACTACGATAAAAAGAAACGCCGTTTCTTATTGTCTTCCGTAAAAGGCAATTGTATAGTTTGTAAAAGAAGCGTGGGAACTATTTTTAAGAAAAAAAACAATCATTATATAGCAATATGTGGCGATGTAGGGCGTAACCCTTGTCGGCTAAATATACGTATATTTAATGGAGTCTCGTATAACTTCTTTGATGATATGCATTATTTCAAAGAATACACAAAGAAGGGAATGGAAGAGATAATTAAACAAAAGATGGACGTGTTGTTTAATTATTTGACAGACAAAAAGGCGACTGTTTTGTTTGAACGTGCGTTAAAGAAATATACCGATTATAACGACGGGTTTGCGATATTAAATGATGAATATAAAAAAATATATGAAAATCCGGCAAAGATGGAAATGTTACGGCTGAAAAATGAACGTATATATTCTATTTTGGCAGACATCGATGAACGAATGGACGAATACCGAAAAACTCCTACTAACAACGACTTATTAAGAGAGGTTATTGAAATTCAACAAAAGGATTTGATACCGGCGGTGGTTGCTTTAAGAAACGCAAAGTATGAAACAATGTATGTAAATCGCGATTTATTTGAAAAGGTGGTAGGGGAAGCGGAAACGGTTGCCCCGAGTTTTTCTTTAATACAACGAGAATATAATATAGATAATTTTATTTATGTAGTAGAAGAACCAAAAGTACTTCGTTTTGACGTATAATTCGATTTGTTGAAAAATTGATTGATGAAGAATGTATATTATACATACTATGAAATAGACAATAATTAAAACGTTTGAATTAACATTAAACTATTACGATGGAATCATCAAGCAAAAACTGGTTTATTCGTGTTGGCGATGGCATTAACTTTGAAAATAGCTCTTCCCAAGGAATATGGGGGATACCAAATTATTGTAAATTAATTGAAAAGGATATTAAAAAAAATGACAAACTCTGGTTTGTCAAAAATAAAACTCCAAAAGATAAAGGATATGGTAGAGTTATAGCAGTGGCACAATTTATATTTATGCGTAAAAGAAACGATAGTACTACACCTACAAATGAGGAATTAAATTGGACAGGTGAGATTTTAGATAGAATTAATAGACTTATATACTATACAAATTTAATAGATTTAGCAAAATATAACGTATACAGTGGTATACGAAATCAATCACCAATCATTTCATATGAAAATAATAGGGATACATTAAATATTGATTTAATTACAGAGTATAAATATATTATGCGTTATTTACAACCAAGTGAAGATATATAAATTTAAAAAACTTACGGTATTTAGTCCTTTCTTCTCTTCTTAATTGGTATTGTTATTCTTGTCTTTGTTGATGTGTTGTATAGTTTAGGTTACTGTTTTTTATTTTATAGCGATTTATACATTTAACCCTTTAACGAGTTAACCTGCGAATTTCAGGGTTAATGATTTTTATGATTTTTATAAGTTGTATTATATACTACACCATATATGGTTTTAAATATATTATAAAAAGTAAAATATTTGATTTTTTGTAAAACATGGAAAATGTTAAAGGGTTAGTACCACTGTTCTGTAAAAACACCGAAACTGTTAAAAATTATTTAATCCTTTACCAATGAATTTTTATTTAAATATAACTATATATATATTATAACTGGTTTCAAATATTTTATAAAGAGTAAAATATTTGGATTTTGTAAAACCACTGAAAACGAACATTTGTATGATAATATTCGAAAGAAAAAATATATACAACATATACAATTTTTATACTACAATAATATTTTAATTTTCATCTCTAATCTTCATCCACAAGTTTCCCAACATATTACCACCTATTACCTTTACATTTCCATCTACTACTATCCCTTTTCCCTCCCATATTTTGCTTTTTACTTTTTCTTCATTACACCTCATAGCAGGATGAACTAATACCTTACCTTTACTTTTAAATAATTCATCTTTTACTTCTTCATAGTTTTCATACTTATATTTACATATTTCAATTTGTACATTTTCACTCAACGTATACCATAAGTTCAATTCTTCATTACTTAAATTAAACTTTCTTCCCATTTTCTTTATTAATCCTCCATCTTTTTCACACACTCCTCTCAAAAACCTACAACCATACTCCAACAAGTCATTTCTTCTTTTTTCATCATTACATAACTTACCTACCCTAACGAACTTTTCACCATGAAAACAACTTTCTCCACTATCATACTCTCTTACTTCTTCTCCATCTTCTATTCTAACAACACATTTCCAAAAATTGCTTAAACACCTACCTTCTTCTTTCTTAAAGAAGAAATTCATAACCCTTTGCTTCAATATTTTCTTATCACTCATAGTTATAAGTTGTTAAAAGTATAATAGTGCTACTTTAGTATTTATAAAAAAGTAAATCAATTTTTTGGGGTTTACAACAACTATTTAATAGTATCAACTTTTTAACGTTTCTATCATTTTTACAAAAGACAAATATTTTATTTTTAATAATAATTTTGTAACTATTTATGGTAATAACCATATACGTGGCTTTACATAAATCAAAATTCGTTTACCACCAAATCCGTCGGTAAAATCGTTAAAAAGTTAAATATAACCATACACGGTTTTAAATATTTTATAAAATAAATAATATTTGGATTTTGTAAAATACCGACGGGTTTGTTAGTAAATGAGTTTTGATTTATGTAAGGCCATATATAACGTAAAAACACTGAACACACGAAAAATGTTAAATAAGGTGGGGTAAAGGTACTGATACTAAGGGAAGGGGCGTCCGGGGAAACCGTAGGTTTCCCGGATTTCCCGGAGTTAGAACCAAAACTTCGGTTCGAGTTGTTTATATACACGATCATTCTTATTGCTTTTATCAAATGGGACAGCAATTGTGGACTGGTCTTCTAAATACTTCATATAAAATTTAGTTTCATTAAAAACAAACGGGACACAATAGTCTAAAACCAGACTGTTTAGTCGTTCAACTTGTTCGGTAATTTTATCGGGGTGATGTTCAGCATAAGTTAAATAAGTCGACCGCATAATTATTTTTAGTGCATCTATGTTTTGATTTGGGACGTTGTATTTGCCTTTAGACATATCATATACTCCTTTACGTATTGCGTTTTGTATGATTTGTATATTTTCACCGGAAAAAAAAACCTGTGCTAGAACGTTATTTTCCCATACATTTATTAAAGACTCCCTATATTCGGTTGCTTTGTTTTTTACAGTGATTTTTTCAAACATTTTAAACCGGACATTTTTATCTTCCGGCTCTAAAATATTAACTCGTCCATTATACTTAATATTCTCTGTTGTAAGTATTGGTTGCTTGTTATAATAATCGACTGGTGTTCCAAATAATGACATATAATATAATAAATATTATATATTAATGGAGTTTTTTTACATTGTTGTTAGTGTATTAGCAGTTATTATTTTAATATTGGCGTTAACATTTATTGGACTAATGATACAGAACGGAAACAAAACACAGACGTTCCCGCCTAATACGTCGCAATGTCCTGACCTATGGATTCCGGATGGGAGTTATTGTCACTACAACGGGTTAAATAATGGAACCTATATTTCAAGTGATAGAGGTGTAGGAAATGGTGTAGAAAAGTCTAATACTGGGAAATTTATAATGAACAGTTCAGGTACTGTATACGACTTTTCACAAACAACTAGCGGATTTTATCCTGCTTCTTCAGATGGAGTTTCAATAAAAAGTTTCCCTATGAATACCGCCCCTTTTTTTACATATGGTGGGAAAAATTCAACAACTATAAACCCATTTGACCCACAATGGGGAACATTTGGTTTATCTGCGGATTGTGCAAAAAAGAAGTGGGCAAAATTAAATAATATAGAATGGAGTGGAATTACTCAACTAAACACTTGCTAATATAAGATATTTAACCCGGGTTGTTTAGTGGTAGCACAGGGGAAAGTAAAATAATAAAGATTATATATAAAATGGCGTTGAATATAGTAGAATTACCATATCTTATATTTAGATTAGCACCTATTATAATCGTTTCGTTTTTTATCTTACAATCACTATTAATGTGGGACTTACGGGGTGTTCTTTATTTATGTGGCCTTATGTTAACGTGTGTTTTAACAATATTTTTAAGTAATGTATTAAATATGTTTTTTAAAAGTAGTAGCGATGTTAATGACATTAGCACTACCGCTCCCGTCCACACACCAAATTACAAATGTAGAACAATTACACTCGGTGAAAACGGAGAATATTATTCAAAGATACCATTAAATTTGGTAGTTTATAGTTTTACGTTTTTTTATTTGCTAATATTCATATTGAATTTAGCAAACCCAAAATCAACAACAGTAGGTATTTTAAATACGAAGGACTATACACAAGAAAAAATAAACCAAGCACTACTACAAAACATACCCGTACTAGTTATATTTCCTTTGTTAATTATAATAGAATTTATATGGCTTAGTATTAATAAATGTATAGACGGTAACAATAGTAATAGTAGCTATAACATATACCTATTTACTTACCTTTTAGCGGGGTTTGTTATTGGGGGTGTGGGCGGGGTAGCATGGGCTGTAATGATAACTTCTGTAGGAGTTCCAAGCCTACAATATATTATTTCTGGAAATGGTAATACTTGTTCTAGACCTTCACGGACAACCTTTCGATGCAGGCCTAGATTATAGTATAACGCTGGGTTAGTCTTCAAAGAACTGATAATTTTCAGTAAACCATTTTTTTAATGAAAACGCCACTCTTTCGCGGTGTAAATCATCTGCTAAATATCGAATATTCTTCGACTTTTTATTATATTCAATTAAAAAATTATATATAATATTTTTTGTAATTGCTGTTTTGTATTTTTCCAGGTCTTCATATTTAAATATAGGTTGTCCTTTACGCGAATTTACGAGATTATGAAAATCGAATAAAAGCAATTTAATGTCTTCTTTCGTTCGAATAGTATTAAAGTTAATAGAATTTAAATGAGTCATTGCGTGTTCGGCGCATTTTGGACAAGGCAAATTTAAGCAAATTGAGTATATAGAGTCTAACAATCCCGCCCGTATTTCTAAAAAACGGGAATCGATGACCTTTTCCGCAAGAGTATGGAATAAAAACCAGGTTGGTTTTCCCCATGTCATAGTATTCTCTGTTTTAGGGGGTTCTTTAGAATTAATAGTATTTGTTGGGGGTGGAATAGGTACTGTGGATGGAGACGGTACTATTCCAGTAACATATTCAAACGTAAACGGTCTAAAGACACGGGTCGTCGATTTTTTAATTTCGTTAGTGGTAGTAACGTGCGTTTTTTGTGGATGTGATCGTTGTAAGTTATTAAATAATAAATTCATTTCCTATAAAAGGTATATAAATAATATATAATATTTAAATTTATACTAATGAATGAAGATAATATGTCCGATATATCAACGTCTACTATGGATGTGAAAGACGACACACAGAATTCTTCAAAATCCATTAATAAAGAAATACTAGTATCTATTATTCGCGACTGGGTTAAAAACGATAATGAAATACGAAAACTTAAAGAACAGGAGATTGCGCGTAAAAACGCAAATAAGGCATTAACAACACGGTTAATTGAAATAATGCGTTCTAATAGTTTGGACTGTTTTGACATTAATGACGGTTCTATATTGTACAAAAAAACGAACGTCAAAAAGCCATTGTCGAAAAAATCGCTGTTTCACTTACTAAACGAGTTTTATAAAAATGATAAAGACAAAGCGAATGAAGTAACTTCTTTTTTAATGGAAAATCGTACAGAAATCGTTAAAGAACGTATCGTTCGTAAAGTATTATAATAGCCGTTCTAGCCTTATTTTTATTACAATAAATGGTGTAAAATTACTAAATCACCCATATATGGGCGTTAACCATTTAACGTTTTCCATGTTTTTACAAAATTCAAATATTTTATTTTTTATAATATATTTGACACCATATATGGTGTAGTATATCATATAACTTATACAAATTATAAAAATAATTAACCTTGAAATCCGCAGGTTAAATCGTTAAAGGGTTAAGAAACTAGAAGAGTATTCAAAGAAAAAACAACATAAGCGGTAAAATAATAAAAACAAAACGCAAGACTAACAAACCTTATAAACACAGAAATGTAAAATAGACAGTTATATTTACAATCCTAACGAAGGAATAGAAAACACATTATGGCTTAATTGTACAGCCTTTGCTATAATTTGAGGATTATCTATGTTTTTAAATATATCTTCCGTGTTATATACATTTAGTTCTTTATCAATATAATAAATAATACCTTGTATTTCGTGGGCGATAACCTCGATGTGGTTTGTTTTTTTTTCTTTTGTATTTGATTGGGTTTTTTTTTCTTCTTCTTTGTTATTTTTTGCAGGTTGTTCAGTAGTTGTTAATTGACCATATTTTACATAATGTGTTCCACAATATAGATTACCTTTTACTCGTTTGCGAGTACAACGGTCGCCTTGTCTTCTGTCGGCAATACAACGTTCTTCATCTGGAAAAACTACCGGTTCTACTTCTTGGGTTTTTTGTTGCTTTTTTTTAATAAACATATCTTTGCTAAAGTTGATTTTTTCATACTCAAATATAAACTCCAGTAGCTCGTTTAATTTATCCTTTTCGTTAAAAGAAAGCTCAATTGCTTTTTTTTGAATATCTGTTTTAAATTTAACAAAATATTGGTCTGTGTATGTAGTAATTTCTTTATCCATTTGGATGGATTATTGATGTAATATGTATATTGCTAACTCTATATAATAAGATATCTTTAAATCAATTTTACAGGATACAGGAATCTACGGTTTCCCGTACGCCCCCCTCCCTTTACTACATTTACAACACGAAACACTGTTTCAAATATTTTATAAAATGTAAAATATTTGGGTATGTATAAAACACTAAAAAATTGTGAATATGTTATTTACAAGGTTTTCATAGAAAAGGGAGGGGCGTATGAGGAAACCGTAGGTTCTTATATCCTGTATTTAAAACAATTCGTTAATAGCACTAAACGCTTTATAACATTCCATTACCGAGTCTTTTAATACACCTAATATATCATTTCTTTCCGTCGGTATGGTAAACGCCAAACGTATAACGCTTTTTGTATCATGTGGATGAAATTTTTTAAACCCGCAATATACTAGCCTTTTTTCATTAACGTAATATTTATCATACAGAATAAACTCTAATGCCTTACCAACAGTATAGTCTTCGTTTTCTAATATAACATCTACACAATTTTCAAGGGTAGTGTTTGTACTTACAACCATAAGAGTATTCGCATCAATTTCATCCGTTAACTGTTTAAACTTTGCCATTAAAATTTCACATCCTTTTTTTACAATATCAATATTTGAATAAATACCTATCGTTTGAATAATATAGTCGAAGCTATTCGCCACAAAATAACGTTGAGCATCTAATATATGGAAATTACGACGATGAAACTCGATGTCTTCGCCAGTTTCAGTTAAATCCGCCTTATACTCCTCCCATTTTTCGTTTATTTTTTCCAAATCTGGTGTATTTGAATACGAACATATAGAAACCACGTTAAACATAGAATTTTCACGTGCATTGCTTACCGAAAAATCGGCAATTAGTTCCAATTTTTCGCCAGGAATATTGTCCCCTATTTTTGGCCTTAGCCTTAAGAAATCTATATATTGGTTTGTTTTACGATTTGGTGGAAATATTTCGCGTGTCTGTTCTTTCGTTAAATAGTTGCCGTTTGTTTTGTTTCGAATACGAAAATCGGCGGTTGTAATAAACACTATATTTTCGGTTGTGTTTTCAACATTAACCTCTAACTCGTATTTTTCAGGTAAAAGTTCTAAATCGGTTAAATGAATAGGAATGCAACTTAATCGTTGTTTGACAATTTCGTTATGAAGACGACCTGTATTAGCTTTTATATGGCATTGATTAATTTCCTTATTTTCGGTTCGAATTACATTTATCGGTATTTCAGATAAAATAATTCGGCGTAAAGCATTCGCAAAACTAACATTAAGATTCGAAAGAGTAAACCGCAATATGCTATTTTCTTCATCTTGAACAACGCCAGTAATTGAAATAGCAGTATATGACATGTTAATAAAGTTAATTGTATTAAATAATATATATTTATACAATTATTTAGTTGGTTTATTTTAATCAATTTTTTGGGTGGTTTATTTTTATGGATACTCCTCCCTTCAGTGTATAAACCAAGGGTTGTAATATAATAATATAATAATATATACTATGTCAAGCGGAAACGGAACGTCTTTTAACCAACCATATAGTACAATAGACGGCGGAGTAATGTCATCCCCCTATCCTAGCGGAGTTGGGGGGAACAGCGCGTTATATGAAAGCGGGGGTGGGTCAGTTTCAACAAATTACTCGCCTAATCTTATGTCATTATCAACCGGAGGGGGGCGACGTCGTCAAACAAAAAAACGCGAAGTAAATAGCAAAGAGAAACGGTTTAAAAAGCGTAAACACAGGTTTCCTCGAAAATCGGTAAAAACGTGTTCTGTTTGTAAAAACCGGGTTCGTTGGTTTTAATTTTTTTCGTTTTTTGCTTTCTATAGAATATTTGAAACCATATTAAGAATCACTTTATCGCTTTTCACGTTATACTACCCCTCCCCCCATTAAAATCAACAAGTTAAAGGGTTAATAAACAAACACCTACTGGTATATCCATTATAGTATTGCTTTTTAAGGTTTCTTCGTCATCGGTGGTTTTGTTTTCCGCGTTTGTTTCTAAAAAACTAGGTCTATATAATGTTTTCCATATTTTTGACGCGGGTTGTTTCTCATTATTCGTATGTAACATTGCGTTTTCAACCGTTAAATACTGTTCCATTTTAGTTTTCTGTATTTTATAATTACATTTTTTATAGTATGCTTTTCGTTTCGTCCATTGGTTTTGAAATGTTGTATGAGAATCGACTATATCAACTATTATAGGCGTATCGTGTTTTTTACGCAAAATACGCCCAACGCACTGTATTATATCCGTTTTAGGAGAAGATAAAACCAACGTTGAAAGGGTTGGTATATCTAACGCCTCGCTACTCATCATATATGTTGATAATACAACTTGTTTCGTATTTGCGGTATCGTCTAAGTCGCACTGCTTCATTCCACCTACATAAAACCCGGTTGAAACCCCCTTTTCCACCAATTTTTGAAAAATATATTCTAACATTAAGCGAATATGGCTCAATAATAATATTTGGGATTTCCCGTTTTCGGCAATAAGATTTTCTATAACTCGTATAATAAAGTCGCATCTTGGTTCATACCCGCATATTTTTGAAATCATCGTGGAATAGGCTATTTCTCCTCGATAATTTGTCACCACTTCATTATATTCGTTGTCATTTGACGTATAATCAATACCACGCACACTGACGAAATCGTCACCTTTACGTTCAATTGAATATACTATATCTCCCATAAACATGTATATTAATTTTTCCATTTGGTCTTTGCGCTTTACTGTTGCTGAAATACCTAGCCAAAACGGGGTTTGTATTTGAAAAAGACATTTATGAAACTGGGAACTTCCTATACGATGAACTTCGTCAACTATACAAAGACCAAACGAAGAAAGGTTAAATGTTTTTTCTTCGTTATAAAGTGTCTGCATCATTGCCAATACTATATCTTTACCATCAATATCGAATATTTGTCCTTGAATACGACCTATACGCGCGTCGGGGGTAAACTCGCGGATTCTTTCGATCCATTGATTCATAAGAAACTCTTTATGAACAATTATAAGCGTTTTTCTTTGAATAATAGAAATTATTTTTATGGCACAGACGGTTTTTCCGGCACCGGTATAAAGCGACAATATACCACCTCCGCCTTCTTGTGTAGAAGGTGTTTCCGCACAAATGGGGGTCTTTACTTTATTAATATAGGTACTTACAGCGGTTTCCTGGTAATCGCGCAATGATTTTATAAACGATATATTGATTGTTTCAACTTGACCACCAATTTCACTTTTTACAGGAAGGCCGTATCGCTTTATACCATAAAAACGCGGTATATAGATTTTTTTAGAATTTTCTTTAAAAACTAAAATGGGCGGTGGGGGCGGGACCCCTGTATTAGGTGTTTCATTCGCGGGTATTAAACGGAGTTCGTCGTATAATATACTTAATTCTTCTGTTGGAATAATGGACTTGGGAATTGTATAGCCTTTTTGACCCAAATATGAATGTTGTGTGACGATTGCTTTTAATTCACTTGTTAATGCTGGTTTTTGTATAGTGGTAGTATTTTTAGCCGTTGACTTAAATATTGCTTTCTTTGACATATTAATTATTTCAATAATTCATTTAACGTTATTAGCACTATTAATGGTACAAGGATGATGTCTTTATATTTTACCGAAGGAGTGGCGGGTAATTTAAATATACCCATATATACATTTATTACCATAAATGGGTTTAAATATTTTACATTTTATAAAATATAAGGGGTGTAAAATACTGAAAAGTTAAAGGGTTAACAAAGAAGGTACAACAGAAAAGAAAATGCGTATTTTTATAAGTTCTTTTGATTTTATATAATCTTATATATTCTTATATAAAATGAAATATTTTAATTCACCTTTTGAATACGTTTTATTAGTTTCTTTTATTTTGTATTTGGTTTTGCCTGTTAATGTTCCCGCACCTATCGCTAATTTTATTGAAACCCCTTTAGGAATCATTGGACTTTTTTTAATTACAGTCGCCCTTTTTGCGTACGTTAACCCTATATTAGGTGTATTGTATATTTTTGTTGCGTATGAATTATTGAGAAGAAGCTCACATGTAACTGGTAAAACAGCCTATATTGAATATACCCCGACTCAAGTTATAAAAGACGAGAAAATGCGTAAAATGAACCCCCCGCCAGAAAAAACACTGGAAGAGACTATTGTTCATAAAATGTCCCCTATTGGTGAAAGTAATTTTATTGATGGACGTGTGGCAAATGAAAAAGGCAAAATTATAGGCGGTGCGTTTCAACCAGTGAGCGAAAACATACATAACGCTACTCAATTAACTATGTAATACTTGACTGTTGTTAACTTTTTAACGTTTTTCGTGTTTTTACAAAATCTAAATATTTTACCTTTTATAAAATATTTAACCCTTTAACGATTTAACGTGCGTATTTCAAGGTTAATGATTTTTATAATTTATATAAGTTGTATGATATACTACACTATATATGATTTCAAATATATTATAAAAAGTAAAATATTTGAATTTTTGTAAAAACATGGAAAACATTAAAGGGTTAAAACCATATAGGATGGGGGGTCATTAAAAATACTTTTGTAATAAATTAAAAAAGTGTTAATTAACCGTTTTCTGGTTTACTAGTGAATTTAATTTTTTCTTTTATGTAATCAAATATTTGATTGTTATTTACATATGAGGACAAAACACATATTCCAGTTGTAGTAATTAAAGTAGAAAATCCAAAAAACACCCCTATCGCTACTAATAGTATGTTTGTTGATTTTCCTAAAACACCCACCAATATACAAATAATTGTTATAATAGTAAAAATTGAAAACCAACCAGCCAAAAGTAATAAAATTATGAAATTATTGTTACTTATATTATTATCGTTAATATTTGCTATTTTTTTAATTATAATATTAAATATTAAAGGACTTCCTGCAAACTCAATCGCAAAAATTGTTATACTAACACAAATATAAATTATTATAGTTAAAATATATAAACTATCTGTTTTATCTTTACCTACTTGTAAGGGCATTTGAACCACATTTATATCTCCGTATTCACCGTCTGGTATCATATCACACGTCATTACATTGTCTGTTTCTTTAGATAGAGCGAAACCATTTTTTGTATTATCAGTTCCAGTAACAGTTACAAATGTTTCAATTGACTGGCTCGGTTTTGTAACTATAGTGGACACTTTAAAGGGAAGAATTGTGTTCTTCGGTATTTGGTTTATTACTGTCTGGTTAATATATAACGGTTTATCAATTAGCACAACCATACATTTACCCTTTCCATTTACCGTTTCATATACTTGCCAAGTAATAGGCACTTCTTTGTTTATTTCATTTGTAAAAACAGACGGGGCTAATAACGGGGAGATATCAATATCTAACGGTTCGGCAAACTCGACAATTGAGTTTATTGATTTAACTATAGAATGCTCTTGTTTGGTAGCGGTAACTTGAAGGTCGGGCTTTTTGGGACTACCAGAAGAGGGTGGTGACTCTGAATAAAGAAAGAAACAAACATATATAGGAACTATAGACCCCGATATAGGTGTATGTTTAATAATTAACTCTGCTTGATGTGTTCCAATGTGTAGATTACTATATATTGATAATTCGGTCGTTTGGTAATATGTGGGAAAATACTGATTATTATTCAATATGATATTTGGACGGTTAGCATTTCCGCGATATATAGAATGTATTGCGTTGGGCGTTTTTTGAATATCACGACAAGTGATTGAATAGTAGTCGAATTGAATATTTACACTGGTTAAAAGTCGCCGTTCCAATTCTAAAGACTCAGTTTCTTTTAACGGATTTGTATCAAAAGTAGAGTTGTACATATAAATATTATGAATATATAATATTTATAGATTCTTTACATTTACAGATATACTAATTATGGTATGTTAATGATATGTTAAAAATGTAAAACGATTTCAGTTGTCTCTGTTTTTAAACATTTACACGCTGAAATAGACAACTCTTCGCGTTTTTTACGAGTGGTTGTTTTTTCGCTGGGGGTAAAAGTAATAGACGAAGAAACGGTGAAATCGTCTTCGCATATTGATTGTTTTTTTCGCCGAGACGTGCTATTTCGTGTATTCATATCACATTCTATTTTGTCATAATTATCTTCAATATATTCCAATATACTGTTTTCAATTGACCATTTAAAAAAGTTTAGTTGTCCAATTGTGGTTTCCATATAATGGTCATTGTCATACGGTATGGTTATTCTGGTCCATCGACAAAACGGGTCAAACTTGATTTTTCCATATGCCTTTAGTTTTAGTTTATATTCGTTGTATACTCGAAAACTGCGATTATATTTGGATTGGGACGTTGGGTTACGATATATAATGTCGTTTTTTTTTGCGTAATTTGTAACAAACCAGTCAATAATTCGTAATGAAAGTCGCGAATTTCCATTAATTATGTTTGACATCTTTTGTAAATTACTGTTTTCTTTAAAAAACGTCATTAGATTTTCAAACAAAAGGGTATTTTGAGTGGTTAAATTGGAAGAGTTATATGTCATTTATATAGGTTGTTTTGTATATGGGGGGTGCTATTTCTTTATATGGTTTTTTAGATGTTTGGACGCCTATTTTACCCTTTAGTACTTTACCTCTATTACACCGACCTGTTTGAAACCGTTACTGTTACTAATAACAAAAAATGGTTAATATTGCGTTGGTAAAATCATTAACCCTTTAACGGTTTAATCTGCTGATTTCAGTGTTAATGATTTTTATAATTTGTTAAGTTGTATAATATACTACATCATATATGGTTTCAAATATATTATAAAAAAGTAAAATAGTTGGGTTTTGTAAAAACATAGAAAACGTTATATGTGTTAAATTAAATAAGGATTAGTAAAATAGTTGTATAATTTCTACCATTTTGTCACTTGGATTATCTATCCAATACTGAATTTGTTGCTTCAATGCGTTAGTTCGTTCTAGCCATTCACACTCTTTATATAAAACCAATACTCCTACGTGGTTTAATCTCCAACAAGAACGTATCGTTACTCCATGTTCATTAATATAACCATCTGGGTTGAACCGTATAAATACAATTGGGCGATGATGTAAGTCTTGTGATAACTCCATTAAACGTTTGTTTTCACAAGAACAATCATAATCGTTATGTTTATTTTCATCTACTTCAACAATAATAATATGAGAACCCATATCTAAAAGTAAATCGGGACGTCTTTGTGAACAGCCGTCCGCGACTTTTCTGTCAGCAATCCACGTGAATTGAGGAAAAGCTTCTATAACAATATTTACCACTGTTTTTTCTTTTGTTTTATAATTACGTGAAACTTGTATATCTGGACACGTTTGAACACAACAAGAAAGACAATACCCATTATATTTCTTCATACCGGTTGTTAAACACCAAGAAGATTTACATAAAGCCGAACCGCCACAGTCTTTACATAATTCCTTTCGTTTGTTATGAGTACAAATACTAGAACCTTTACAATCATAACAATATCGTGTTTGTTTATTGTGAATACAAATACCATTACCTTTACAATCGTGACAGGTGCGTTTTATTTTTCCGTGTTCGCATATACCAGTACCACCACATTCAACACAAAACCGTTTTTCTTTACTATGTTCACAAAAAGCCGAACCATGACATTCTTTACAGTATTGTTTTCGTTTATTATATAAGCATATTTGAGACCCACCACATTCAATACAGAACTGTCTTCTTTTATTATGGATACATACACCTGCCCCAATACATTCAACGCAATCACGTTTTCTTATTTTATGAACGCACAATGAAGTGCCACCACAGTTTGAACAAGTGTATTTATTTTTACCACAGTCACATAATCCACTACCACCGCCTTGACAAGTAGAACAAAACCGTAACTCTTTGTTATGAACGCATCGTTTAGCCATTTATTGAATACAAATTTCGTTAAATGTTTTGTAAAAAATATGCCTTTATGATTTTATATACTTTACATTCAATTTTCTTTCTTTAGGAAAAATAATAATTTTACAATTTATTTTCTTTGATATAGTATATTAAAGAAAATGGCTGGTGGTTTAATGCAACTAGTTGCATATGGGGCACAAGATGTGTTTCTTACGGGTACGCCCGAAATAACTTTTTGGAAGGTATCATACCGTCGCCATACAAACTTTGCTATGGAGTCTATTGAACAGACGTTTCAGGGACAGGCCGATTTCGGTCGTCGCGTGACTTGCACAATTAGCCGAAACGGTGATTTGTGTTACCGCACTTACTTGCAGGTAACTCTTCCCGAGATTAACCAGCAAATGATAAACACAACAGGAGACTTTAAGGATGGTGTGTATGCTCGTTGGTTGGACTTTATTGGTGAGCAGTTGGTTGCACAGGTTGAGGTAGAGATTGGAGGTCAACGAATTGACAGACAATACGGTGACTGGATGCATATCTGGAACCAGGTTACTCTTACCAAGGAGCAACAGCGTGGGTACTACAAGATGATTGGAAATACCACCGCACTGACTTACATTACTGACCCTACTTTTGCCAATGTCTCTGGACCTTGTTCTTCAGCAAGTGGTCCATCCCAGGTATGCGCTCCTCGTAATGCTCTTCCAGAGACCACTCTTTACATTCCTCTTCTTTTCTGGTTTTCCAAGAACCCTGGTCTCTCACTGCCTTTGATTGCTTTGCAGTACCACGAAGTTAAGATTAATCTTGATATTCGCCCAATTGGTGAGTGTTTGTGGGCCGTTGGTTCTTTATACAAAGCTGCTGGAACTGCCACTGTCAACATGGCTTACCAGCAGTCTCTAGTTGCCGCTTCTCTTTACGTTGACTACATCTTTTTGGATACTGATGAGCGTCGTAAGATGGCACAAAACCCTCATGAGTATTTGATTGAGCAACTTCAGTTTACTGGTGATGAAAGTGTCGGTTCTTCTTCTAACAAGATTAAGCTTAACTTTAACCACCCAGTTAAAGAACTTATATGGGTTGTTCAGCCAGACGCCAATGTTGATTACTGCAGTTCTCTTGACGCTAGCCAGATTCTTTTCAAGACTCTGGGCGCACAGCCGTTTAACTACACTGACGCAATTGATGCTCTTCCGAACGCAATTCACGCCTTCGGTGGACCTAATGAAACTGCTGGTTCTAATGCGTTTATTGCCACAAATGGTCTTTTTCAAATGCCCGGTGCTATTGATGGTTTAACTAGTAATCAGGGTTCAGGCCAAAATTGGTATAATAGTACTAATTATGCTAATATTAGTAGTACTCCCGCCGCCGCCGGCACTCAAATACCATTTAACAACCAACAAGGGGGTGGGGCTATTAGTGGGTCATATGTTAGTGACGCAGGTACATTTGTTCTTTCTGAGACTGCACTTGATATGCATTGTTGGGGAGAGAACCCAGTTGTTACCGCCAAGCTTCAGCTAAATGGGCAAGACCGATTCTCTGAGCGCGAGGGTTCTTACTTCGACGTTGTTCAGCCTTACCAGCACCATACCAGAAACCCTGACACAGGTATTAATGTTTACAGTTTTGCCCTTCGCCCAGAGGAACACCAACCAAGTGGTTCATGTAACTTCTCGCGTATTGACAACGCCGTTCTCCAGTTGGTTCTTTCCGCTGGAGCCGTTGCCGGTGTTTCCACTGCTAAGGTTCGCGTCTATGCTGTGAACTATAACATATTAAGGGTTATGAGTGGAATGGCTGGAGTGGCTTATTCAAACTAGTTGTGAACTACTACACACCATACCATACATTATAATAATTTTACATTTTCAACCCTTTAACTTTTTCAGTGTTTTTACAAAAATTCATATTTTACGATTAACCCTTTAACGATTTAACCGGTGAATTTCAGGGTTAATGATTTTTTTATAATTTGTATAAGTTGTATGATATACTACACCATATATGGTTTCAAATATTTTATAAAAGGTAAAATATTTGAACTTTTGTAAATTGTTGAAAATGTTAAACCATTTAACAATTTGATCCGCGAATTTAAAATTTAATTCTTTTATTATATTTTATATATTTAAAACAATTATCACCGTAAATGGTTTTATAAAAACACCTATTTCTTATTAACCATATAACATCTTTCGTCTATTTACAACGTCCATATATTTTATCTTTTATAAAATATTTGAAACCATATATAGTAATAACTGTATATATAATCGTACATAAATCATATTTTGATTACCGACAAATTTGTCGGTAAAATTATTAAAGGGATATACATAAATAAAAATAAAGCTATATACACAACATTACAAATTACATAAATTATTTACCGAGATATTCGCTAATATAATTGGCAAAATATTAAATAAAATTACGTATCACCATTTTGTTCTGATTGGTTATTTAATCTATCCTTTTTACTTTGTCTATATTTTAACATTTTTTCGTTTTTATTTTTTTTATACTCTTCTTCGCCTATTTCATCTATCATTTTTTGTCTTCTTAACGCGTTTTCTTGTGCTTTTTTTTTTCGGTATTCTTCGTTTCCAATCGTTTCTTTTAATCGCGCAATTTGTTTTTGTTTTCGAATTCTAGCTTCTTCTTTAATTTGTTCTTTTGATTTTTTTACTATTTTTGTTATAATAGTATTTTCATTACCATTTGAATCGGATTTTTTACTTAATTGTTCCATTTCATTCAATTGTGTTTTTTCGTTAAAATCAATAGTTTCGTCAGCAGATTGTTTACTATTGTAGTGTGTATGTATAGTTTTTAATTTATCTACAAATACGTTATAATCGTAATTATTTTTCATATAGTTGCATTCGCCACAACAACACCTACAATTTTCAAATACATACCCTATACTGCTATTAAATCTATCTATTCCGTTTTTATGTGTACTAGTAGGTATTTTACCACAGATATAACAATTTTCACTTGTTAAGTTATGAAATTGTTTTTCAGTAATTTGAAAATCAAACTGTTTGAATGTAGCACTTGTAACATATTTATTATATGTTATAGAACTGTGATCTGTGAATAATTCATAGTAATATTCACCACAACTTATTAGACCATTATATAATAATATATGCTCTATTCTCTTGATGAATACTTCTTCGCTTAATGACTTTTTCATATAATTACACATTTCACAACAAGGCACGCAATTACTAACAGTGTATCCTAATGTTTGGTCTCTCCTATCAATTCCGCTGAATGATTTTCCTTCTTTAAACGTTCCGCAATAATGACACGGGTGTTGAACAATAGACTTATATTCATCTTTCGATAACTCAAATTTCAAGTTTTTATATTCGGCACTTCGACAATATACCATATATTGAAGTTCTGTACTATTTTTCTTTTTTTCATTATTTTCTTTACATTTATCCGGGTTGTTTTCACGCCATTTCTTGGCATCTTCCGCGTTTTTTAACAGATATTCCTCTATCCCCATTGTTTCGATTCTTTTATTGCGCGACTTCATCCAAGTTTCTGCGACTTTTTCGTAATTATTTTCTCGCCATTTTTCTTTTACTGCGATTTGTTCAGGGTTTTTACTTGCTATACGCGCCAATTCATTGCGGTGTTCTTTATCTCGACGTTCATCTTGCGTCTTTTGTGCTTTTCGACATGTCAAACACGTTTTTGTTTCTATTTCATTATCCTTTTCGCTTATAAACTCGTCTTTGGGCTGTTTAGTACAACACGTCGTACAAATACGAATATTTGGTTCAGTAACAACAGTTGTTTTTGCTGTATTACGTTTTATATGGTCTTTTTTCCTTTCAATTTCTAGACATTTACCACATTTCGAAAACTGATATTCCATATCTAACTTTGAACGGCATCCACGTATGTATTGATAGCAAACCTTCTTACCCTCTTCCTTGACTTCATCCAAAAATAAACCAATTTGATGTTTTTTACAGTATTTATTTTCGTCAGAACGCTTGAACTTACATTCTTTGTATGCACAATTTACAACCGGACCTATACATACATCGCATTTGGTTTGTTCGGCGTCTTTGATAAACCGCATTGTTCTACATAATTTACATAAACGTAGTGATTGTAACATTTCGGGTGTATAATCGGCAAAATACTGATGACATTTACAATACTCGCTATTTTCCACCTTGAAACGAACGCAGTTTTTACCGGCATTATTAGTTCCTTGACATTTCATTTCGTAAAAGTTCATTTTCGGCGGTTTGTATGTAAATATAAATTGTATTTTTATATAATCAATTTTACGATATCATTTTTTCAACATTTTTAGTATTTTTACAAAAATCCAATTATGGTATTAACCGTATATATGGTCTTACATAAATCAAAATTCGTTTACCGACAAATTCGTCGGTTAAATCCCATATGGTTTATTAACCCTTTAACGTTTTCCATGTTTTACAAAAAAACAAATATTTTACTTTTTATAAATATTTAAAACCATATATGGTGTAGTATATCATACAACTTATAAAATTCATAAAAATCATTAACCCTGAAATCCGCAGGTTAACTCGTTAAAGAGTTAAAAACCGCATAAGGTCATATTTCTTCGTTTCTTAAAAGCAATAAACTAGGTGTTTGTAAAAAATTGATTATAAATAAATACTATATATTAATTACATCAATACACAAATGATTATTCCAATTAAATGTTTTACTTGCGGGAATGTTTTAGCAGATAAATATCGTTGGTTTTTGGAAAAGGTCAAAGAAAAAAAATTAGCGGAATCAAATGATATTAATAAAGTTGTATATTTAACGAAAGAAAATATGAAAAAAACCGCTGAAGGTGAAGTGCTTGATATGTTGGGCTTAAATAACGTATGTTGTCGAAGACATATGCTTACTCATGTCGATATAGAATAAAGATATATTGTATATATGTCACATAAAAAAACTTTTCAACCATTATTATCGCCTGTTGTTGAATTATTACGCGAGTATTCATTAACTTTTGAAGAAAAAAAAAAAGTTGATGAAGCAATTAAGTTATTTCATGATAATAAAGGAGATGGTTTAAATGATACAAAAAAAGATGTTTTTAATGAATTATTTTTAAATTTTAATGATGAGCAGGTATTACTATTTGTTGATAAGTTTAATTACGTATCTTTTTTGAAATATCTTACACCAAAAAATTTTTTAAAAACATATTTAATGAAAAACTCTATAATAGAATCAATATTACGGAAAAATAACGAAAAAACAGCAGAAGAGTTAAAAGAGTTGAAAACACTTTTAGAAATTTTTTTTACAAATAGATTATTAAAATTTAAAAAATATTACGAAGAACATAGATTAGAAGATAAGGAATTTGCTTTTATAACCAAATACTTAGATGAAAATAATACTATTCCATTAGTAAAAAAAACATATATTATACCGTCTACTAATATTCCACCTCCTTTTTCTGATAATCCTTTTTCAAAAAAATCGCATGTTAATAAGAATTTTACTCGTAATAATGAAGAAAGTTTACTTTCAAAAAAAAACAAAAGTGTAACAGAGGACAATAGTTCTGTTAATTTACTTTTGCATAATGATAATTTTAATAAGCAAAAAGTCATTTTAACCAAGAGAATAAAAGATGTGAAACCGAAATTATATTATTGTATTTTACCGCCAAATAAAAACACATCATGTCCATATAAAGTTACAAATAACAATAATAAACACTTTGAAAAATTGTTACTTTGTGAAAAAAACCCGGTAAATAATATAGTAGATATGACGAAAACCAAAGATAGTATTATAACAGGTGGAAAAAATCATACCATTAAAACATTAAATAAACGTATTGTTAATAAACGTAAATCAAGCTCAAAATATTTAAAAATGAGTGGCGATTGTTTTTGTAATAAAAAAGGAGGATTTATGGTATTTGGTAATAGAAGTAGTAGAAGCATAAACCACCTAAAAAGTAACAAAAGTTATAAAAACTATAATAACAGTAAAAATAAATTCAAATATGTAAATAAAACATTAATTACAGGTGGATCAGCTTTAATGTCAAATTCAATGCCAACATTAAATTCAATGGCAGGTGATAAGTTATATGTATAAAATATCATACGAGTTTCAAAGTACCAATTCACATCTTCCACTTTGGTTTCGAAGTAAAATATATATAATGAATTTTACCTTATGCAAACCAGCAATGTTTTACTTGGTCGTTTCACTAATAATGTTTATTACATTTATTGTTCAAAATACTGGTAATACTCGCGTCTATTGTTTAGGCGATTATGAATGTGATGTAAATAACAACGTCTTTGTCTTAGTCATTCAATTTCTGTATATAATACTTTTTACTGTTGTTTTAAATATGATTTGTGTTTATGTAACCCCTATTTTTTCGTGGATTTTAGTATTAATTATATTTTTGGTTTTTTTTATTTCAATAAGTTCATTATTTTTATTTACATCAAAAGACAATGTTACAATATACGGTTAACATCAAAATATTGCGACACAGTTAAATAATTGTGTGTTAAATAAGTTAAGTGATTGGGAAATGTTATTTATAGCCTTTTTATATATATAATGTTGAATTATTTAGCTGAATTTTTAGGAACTGCCATATTTTTTTATGTTATTTTGGCTACTGGAAACGCGTTATTAATTGGTATTACATTGGCGATTGTTATCCTATTTATACAAAAACTCTCGGGGGGTATGGTAAATTCGACCCTTACCATTATTTTGGCGATAGCGGGTAAAATTCCGCCAATAACAGTATTGCCGTATATTGTCGCTCAAGTATTGGGTGGTTTACTTGCGTTAGAAATTTACAAAAGGTGGAAACTTCCATCATCGTTAAAAAACGACCTTTCATTTACATTATTTAAGTAAAAATACTTAGTAGTATGTTAACCTTTTAACGTTTTCATCATTTTTACGAAATCCAAATATTTTACATTTTATAAAATATTTGAAACCATTTATAATAATAATTGTGTATATAACGTTACATAAATCAAAAGTCGTTTACCGACAAATCCGTCGGTAAAATCGTTAAAGAGTTAATTGTAAATAACCAATTAAACAACATATATCACTTTAACCTGCTGATTTCAAGGTTAATGATTTTTATAAACTGTATAAATTGTATGAAATACTACACCATATATGGTTTCAAATATATTATAAAAAGTAAAATATTTGAATTTGTAAAAAACATGGAAAACGTTAAAAGGTTAATTAAATTGTGTCTTCTTTTTCTTCTTCTTCTTCATTTTCTTCTAACCATTCATTTTTATTATTATCAATTAATTGTGTTAACAATTCTAAAGAAAACGGAGTTTTAAAACGCTTATTTTTATCCAATGAACGTTGTGCGTTTTTAGATATTTTAGCAGCTTTTTCAATAAGGGGTTTATCTTCATTAATGACTGTATCTGTATTTATATCATAAATGCCATTAATATTAATATTACAATTTAACAATGCCTGAAAAATTGACGATAATCTTACCCTACTATTTTCGTCAGGTAATTTATCCAGATCATCTATATATTCTTTACTATTATTTGAATAAACATCCGGGAGTGAGTATTGTAATTTTCCAAGTCGGACTTTGTCCTTTTCTATTTTTCCAGCAAATAGTCTATTTAAATACGGTTTTGGATGATTTAATGTATGTTCAATGTCTTTTTTTAAATATTCTAATGTTAATATAGGCGGTAAATTTTCACGCTGTACTAATATATTATTTATATCACCCTTATTTATCTTATCAGGTGTAATAGCAATATCTATAGGTGTTTCAATAAAATAATTTTTAATTATATGGTTTTTACCACCACCACCACCGGTTAACTTCCTTTTCTTATGTTTCGTATCGACATCAACCACTATATCATCCAAATCAACACTTGTATCATTAGAATCAATTTCTTTACTAGAAGGGGTAAGTTCTTTAATTAATCTTTTTTTTCCTGTAATATTACGTTGGAAATTATGTTGGAAGGAGTATTTTTTGGTATTCTTTTTTGTTTTATTAGTAATAGGTGTAGTTATGGTATATAGTATTCTTAAATCTAATGAAAATAATGGGACGTTAAAATCATACAATGCTCTTGATGAAAAAAGACTTGATTGTTTGTCAGCATATAAATTAATAGTATATTGTTTACCAGCGAAATTTATCATATACGTATCTGTAACATTTTTAAATTTTTCCAATTCATTAAAATATAAAGAAGTAAATATTATTAACAGTAGTATTTTTTTTTTACTAATTCCATATTGTTTTTATAATTACTACTATTAATAAATAACTTACAATCAAAATCTTTTGTTTTTATTTCATTTTTTTCGTCTTTAATATAATATCTCATACATTCTCCCCCCGCCTTTGCTAATAACCCATATTCTTTTTCAATCAAATATTTATTAATTTCGATAAATAATAAATTTGAATACTCACGTATTGAAATATTGGATGTTGATAAAAAACGTTTATCTTTAGATTCCAATAAATAACTATTAAATTGTTCTAAAAACATATTAAAATCACCTCTTTTCGTTGTAGTATTTATTCGTTGACTCACCGTCGCATTAAACATTTTAAATCCATATAAATATAGTTTTTCAATAATATCAGTGTTCTCTGGAAATATTGTTTGTAATGGTGTTAGTATTTTATCATAATATTCTTGTTGTTTATCTTTGCCTATAATAATAGACCATATACAATAAAATCGTCTTATTTCATCTATATTTATTCCTTTATCCTTACGGTCTGTATTAAGAAACGATTGTATTATAAAGCATCCCGCTTTATTTAAATATTCATTTTCTATTAAAAATAATTTAAACCTAGCAGTATCTATATTACTATCATATCCCAATTCAATATAAAAAGCAAGTTCATTATTACATCCACTGTTAACTTGTACCTTGTTTTTTTTAACTGTAACTCTACGTGATGTTCGATTATTGTAATTACTTACACGTACATATTCCTTCTCATCCTCATTTAATAATTCGTATAATGCGTCATTTGTTTCAGGAAAATCACGTAAATCATTCTCAACAAAACTATTTAGTAATAGTCTGAATTTAACACATTCTTTATCATTTAAAATTGTTCCTATTCCGCTTGTTCCATTATCTTTTTCTAATGTACACTTACACCTTATATTATGTTTATCGAATAAAATATTAATTTTAATTTTTAATATTTGTAAATATTCTGTAAAAAAATCTGTAAGTTCTTTTTTTTTTCTTTTATCTGAGGTTGCTACTAATATATCATAGTTTTTTTTTAAAAACGAAACATCTCGTAGTGATTTATCTACCTTACCATCTGCATTTATACTTAAATCTAATTTATCTAATGTATCTTGTGAAAAATTGTGATTCCAGGATGTCCCCCCATAAATTACCATAAAACCAGATTCTTCGTTGTTATATTGTATTATTTTTCTTTTTATTTCACTTATATGGCGGTTAATACTATCATCACCATAAATTACTTGCATAAAACAACTGATTGAATTACGTTCATTTACTAAAGTATTTAAAAGCTTATTATTACTTGGTTTATTTTCTAATATAGATTTACATCTATCAATATTATTTGTTATGGTATTTATACTATCACTTCCTTTAATAATGTGTGTTAATTTAGGTAACGGCATTGTACCCTTTGGTAAATTAGCATTCGTTTCTGATAGTAGTGGAACAACAATTGGCAATTTCTCACTTTTTTTTGACAACTGTTTGTCAAGATCCATTTGTGATGATGAAACAACATCCATCGGTGATGATGAAACAACATCCATTGGTGATTCCTCACTTTTTTTTGACGACTGCTTGGAAGCAAATCTATATTTATAGATTTGTTTTCTTCGTGTCTTTTGAAATTTTTCAAGATATTCTTTAACATCCATTGGTAATACATGACCTTCTTTTATTGATAACTGGTTGGAAGCATGTCTATATTTATTTCTTCGTGTCTCTCGGCGATTTATATTTTTTTTAATAGTAGCAAAGCTAGGAAATTTAGGGGGCATTAATATATTTATAACGATATTTTATGTAATGACATAAAAACTATATTATCACTTTAATAATATAATTTAAAAATAAAAGTTATTCTCGATGATTAACATACCCCCATCCACCGCCTTTCAACAACCGTCACCAGCAAAAGAAACAAAATCGAAAAAGCCCAATACAATTAACGAAAAACATATTGAATTAATGGAATTGTTTGAAAAAAACGAAACGGAAAAAATACCAAAACTGCTAAAGGAAATACGTAAATTAAAGCGGGTGCTAATTAGTCTTATACATTTTGATGAACACACCTCTGCCAAAGATAAAATCGTGTTAACGCCTATCCCTCCCCCAAATGTAACAAATATAGACAAGTATTTAGAAACGTATGATCGAATTATGGAAAAAAAAGCGGAAATTAAAGAGATGAAAATGAAAAAGAAGAAATACTATTTAGAAAACGCGAAATGTATCTTCCATTACTTTGAACAAAAAAAAAACATCTCTACAGGCGGCGGAAACCAAAATACAAATATATTGAACAATTTCTTTAAAGTTAAAACGGCGAATAACGAAGAGGAGACAATTGAAAACAACGAAAAATACAATGTTTCAAAATACATATATCAAAATTATTGGAAAAACGTAAACGGGGAAATACTGAATATAAAGAATTACGCCGTAGCAATGGATATATGTCATTATTGCGAAATAGGTGAATTTATTCATCAAGAGGAAGAGGGAATATTAATATGTAATAACCCCCAATGTGGCAAGTTTGTTATGCATATTGTAGATGGGTCGAAGCCGTTTAACAAAGAACCGCCGAACGAAATATCCTATACTGCTTATATTCGTCTTAACCATTTTAAAGAAATTCTATCACAATTTCAAGCGAAGGAAACAACACAGATACCGCCGGAAGTTATTGAAATGATACGGGCAAGAATTAAAAAGGAGCGTATTGCCGACCTTTCAAAACTAAACTACGAAATAATGCGCGATATATTGCGAAAACTATGTTTAAACAAATACTTTGAACATATACAATATATTAATTCTATCTTTGGCGTGAAACCCCCTGTTATGAGCGAAGCACTGATTGAAACCCTATGTGTTCTTTTTATCGAAATTCAGCCAAAATTTTCGATATATTGCCCTGCAAATCGAACAAACCTGCTGTCTTACAGTTATATATTACACCAATTATGTGTTTTGTTAGATCAAACGCAATATTTGCCTTATATTACAACATTGAAAGATATTGAAAAACAGCGACAGAATGACGCAACCTGGTATTTAATATGTAAATCTTTGGACTGGCAGTATTTTCCAACAATATAGTGGGGTTATTT
>Ga0315899_10000850_pt1 | contig 36119 bp, 26 predicted proteins | sample LakEriMetagenome_2_FD_203518 | JGI IMG/M metagenome (GOLD analysis project Ga0315899, IMG submission 203518) | Freshwater fungal communities from buoy surface, Lake Erie, Ohio, United States - Buoy 4 MA112 | ecosystem: Environmental > Aquatic > Freshwater > Lake | place: USA: Lake Erie, Ohio...
GAGATCCACTCTGTAAGCATCGAAGATCGGCTTCCATTTGTTTCGAAGTTCGGCATTATCACGATCCTTACCCGTGGAATATACGGGGTGGTGGAACGTACAAACAACCCATTGCGATTTGTTGTCAGCGAGTACCTTGTTAAGCCATGCTGCTTGCTCATCGAGCATTCGATTGCTATTCAAACCTATAAATCTTGTATTCATATACTCGAATGTGAAACAAGTTTCTTCGAGACCTGGAGGGCCCATTTCGGGAAGTGTGAATTGTGGTCTCCAATGATGCGACAGACGCTTCGTCTTATCTTCTAAAGTGGCTTGTTCGTGATTTCCCGGTACTGGTACACAGTTGATCGTCGCGTGTAAAAAGCTTCCGGCTTTGAACCAATCTCCCCACTCGGCATCCGACTCAGCAACATTGATCAAGTCCCCTGCATGGATCATGAACTTAGCATTCGGGGCTTCGGTATACGACTGGCGAATAACTCTCGACCATTGACTGCGCACATCGTTTTGCGCATCGCCAAAGTAAACAAAAGAAAACGGTTCTGGCTTGCTCGGTGCTGTCGTGAACTGAAACCATTCACTCCAGTTCGCGCCATCACCGACCCGATAAACATACTTGGTATTAGGCTTAAGATCGGTAAATTCCACCGAGTGATAATGAGCCTCGCTCAAATTCGACTTTAAGTACTCCGTAGCTGCTTTGACCGTAACGGCATTTTGTTCTTTCAATGGACCGTGATCTGCCAATTGAATCTGACCGACAGATTCTTTCACTGCTGTACTGGTTCGCCACGTAGCAGCTTGCGTAGTTCTCGGATCTGATTTCCATGTGAGCACAACTCGATCGGGTATCAAGCTAGGCTTGTGGACCTCTGCTGGATCAGCGACAGGAATCGTTGGAGTGGTCGCTTCAGCCTTTACATCGGTTTTGGCTGCTTCCTGAGCTCGACTGCTCGGAGCATAAATTGTTGCAGCGAGCAATCCGGTGGCAAATGATAGGCCGAAAAATCGGATTCGTTTTTTCATGTTACATCTAGTATTGATGGCGAGTTAAGGTGGGAGGGGCAAATATGTGTAAGGGTGGCGTTCAGTTTTGGGTTGTCGATGATTCTCGTTCTTCAATGCACCATACGTGTTCAGCGCTTCGAACGATCATCACTCCATTTGAAAAAGCAGGTAGGGTTTGCACTCTTTCTCCAAGAGCGTTTTTCGCGAGCACTTCGAATTGGTCGCTATTCTTGATTACGGTGCAATTTCCCTCATCGTCAAACATGTATACCCGATCGGCAACCCCGATCGGCGAACTATAAGTGCTCGCTCCCAGTCTAGTTGCTTTATTCGTTTTTCCAGTCACCGGCTCCAGGCAATTATAAATACCCTCATCATTTGTTATATGTAGAAGTTTTCCATACAACAGTGGCGTAGGAACGTAAGGCATGTTCTTCTTGAGAGCCCAACTAATCTGAGTTTTGGTTAAATCCCCTTCGAGCCATTTTGGCCCATCCTCGCTGGTTTCCGATATTCGAAAGGCGATGGCTCGCGGCTCGGGAGATCCACCAAAACTAAATACGTGATCGAAACCCACGGATACAGAGGAAACTACCTTTTCCGTTGGACCGTCTACATGCCAGACTCGACTTCCAGTGCTTGGGTCAAGGCAGATGGTTTGATTGGCGCCTGCGATAATGATTCGCTCTTCTCCGCTACACTCTGTTACATAAGGGGTCGAAAATGATCGCAGATTTATGTCGGGTTGATAACGCCATTTGCTTTCTCCGGTCTTGGGATCTAACAGCACAATAAACGCTTGTCCGTCTTGATGACCGTTGACGATAAGTCCCTCTTTGCAGAGAACCGGGGAGGCTGCAAAACCATGCTTGGAAAAGAAGCTCCCTGGTGACTTTTTCCAAAGAATCTCTCCATTCATGTCGCATGCCACAACATTCATCTCTTTATCATCGACAAAGACAGCATAGATAGCTTGCCCATCGCTCGTCGGAGTGGCCGAAGCACTCGTGTTATCTCGATGTTGATTTTCAACAGGACCAGAATGAGCATCGGTGGCCCATACAAGTGATCCATCCTCGATCTTTACGCATATCAGCCTCCTCATCGTAGATTCAGGATCAAACGAAGTGAATATGATCTTCTTGTCAACTATGATGGGAGATGATGCACCAATACCGGAGCAAGGAATCTTCCATTTGACGTTTTCTTTGTCGGACCACCTAAGAGGGGCCTTGTCGTCACGACTGATTCCATCGCCTCGCGTTCCTCTCCATGCTCGCCAATCATCGGCAGGACAATGAGCGAGCGACGAAAGTGACAGCGTAGAAACCACTCCGAGACTGAAGGTTCGCAAAGCAAATCTTCGAAGCGCTTCGAGATTGATTCTCAACTTCATTTCGGTTCCTCCGAGAGTTCTAATTGCTTGAGGCGGGCTTCTTGTATGGCGATGAGTTGCTTTAATCGTGCAGCAGATTCTTCAATCTGTGATAGAGACTCGATGAGTTGCGCTCGCGACAGTTCAATGCTGTCGAGCGCTCGTTGACTATCTGCCAAATCACTCGCCAATCGACTCTTCCAAGTAGCCGGTACTGAGTTCCCCACCTCCATGTTTTTGGATAAATCGGAATCTGATTTCGAATCGCTGACCATGGGCGATACTGCCACTTTGTTGGATTCCGACTTGGCTACCGATGCTAACCGGGCTGGAGCTGACGGGCGGTAAAGAGTGAACTCGGAGTCAACTTTCTTCACGGGCACAGATAGACTGCTCATTTCTTCGCTCAATCGATTATCCGAATCGATTGACAAGGAACTGATCGAACCGCTCGCATCACAAACCATCAGCTGACGCTTATCCGAAGACAGCGAAAACGCGGTTGCAACTATTTCCTCTCCCAACGATCGTTCTGCAATCAACCCTCCGTCGAGATTCCATATGCGAACCCTTCCATCGCGTCCATAGCTGACGAGCGGATGCGCGGCAGAAACGGTCTGATCCCTAGACAGACTGAGTAGCCCATGACTCCCTTTGGTGTGAACAGGCCAATTTTTAACTTCCCTTTGGGTGTGCAAATCCCAGCGACGCAGTGTTCCATCCCATCCAGTCGAAAAGAGTTCATCGCCATCGCAGGACCACACCAGGCCTGTTACGGAACCGACGTGATTTCTCAAATTAGTAAATACCTTGCCGGATTCGGCTTCCCAAACGAGAATACTTCCGAATCGATCCCCTGAAGCGAGAAGAAGGCCGTCCGGACTCCAAGAAACAAACGTGACCCAATCCGTATGCTTCTTCAGAGTATGGACGAGCTTGCCCGTAGAGACTTCGTAAACATTGATGTTCTTCGAAGTGTTTCCGATCGCGAGAAACCGTCCGTCTGGTGATTCGCTCATGCAAAGGGGCGTATCCGACTCGTCTCCAATCGGTGCATCCCATTGCAATGAATCAAGATCGAGCCTCAGGACTTTGCCCCAATCACCCGGAGTTCCGCAACCAACGAAAAGGTACTTACCATTGCGACTGTAAGACAGTATTGTGATTGTATTGGCAGCTACGGGAATCGCTTTGAGGGACTCTTTTCCAATGCCATTCATGAATAGAATCTGCCCCAACCCAGGAACTACGACCGCTGACCGCGTGGAATGAGCAGCAATGGCTGTGATTGGGTTGGCTTGCGGCAATGGTGTGGCATCAATATAGGATACGGTACTCGTCTCGATTGTCTCTTTGGTGTTGGCTGTCTTTTTTGCACTAACGGACTCTTCTGCATCGGCAGACAACATTGATTGCATGCCTTGCATGGAACCAGAGCCCACTTCTTCTTCGGTCGCATCGCTTTCAGACTGCTTGCTCTCATTCCCTTCCTTGCCGAGCTCCTTTGCTAGCCCGGTGGTAATCCACTTTTCGATAATCGCCAACTCACGCGCCGGGATTTTCGGCTTGTTCGGGGGCATCTTTGGATTTTCAAGGTGAGCGGTCACTAGGTAAAGTAAACTCTCTTCGGGAGCTCCCGGAACAACCACATCCCCAGAGGTGGAACCTGCTTCGATTTTGTCGAGGCCTGACAGGGACAAACCGCCCCGAGCTTGGCTCTCGTTATGACAGCTGAGGCAATGCTTTCTGAGAATCGGTTGAACTTGATCATAGGTTACAACATCATCATCAATCGCAATACCAGCTTCAGGTGCAGCGACGGGTTCGGCGGAATGACTGACGTTCGTGGTTGTCGTTGTGAAAACGACGCTAGCCAGGCCTCGCAGTGTAGCAACACTCACCAGAATCGTTAGGAGAGTCGTAGGGCCATCGCCACGTAACCGACGGAGTACTTGTGACATCATAATGCGGTCTCAACAATCCTAGTGATTGAAAATGAATTCGTTCGAATTGAGAATGGCCCAAAAGAGATCTTCCAAACCTTCGGCAGGATCTTTGTAGTCGGCTAAGTTCGTTTGCAGGGTCTTGATCTCTGCTTCGGTGCATTCACGAGTCAAGCATCGTCGATAGAGAGATCGAGCGACATCAATGGGACTTTGACCTTGATCGAGCTTGCTGCGAATAAGGTCTCCCTCTTTGATTTTGCCAGTTGTTGATTCACCGTTTAGTAAATGCAACGCTTGCGACAACGTCGGCGATGTCTTAACTTCGCAGGTGCATGGTGTGCTTCGGTTTGATCGCCCAAAGGTGTTAAGAAAATAGTGAGCAGCAGTACCATCGGCCACTTGAACCGCTCTTGCTCCAGGTGGTAGGCCAGGCAATCGTTCTTCCGCGTTGGTCGCTTGGCATATGCAGTCCAACAGTATCTCAGCACGCAGTCGCCGAATTTTTTGATGGGAGAATTCACGCTCATCGAGTCGGTTGATCTCGGTTCGTTTGGTAGCCGTTTGGTAAGTTCTTGAATTACAGATCTCGCGGATCAAGTTCTTGATATCGAAATCATCTGCTGCAAGTCGCTGGCCGAGGTAATCGAGCAATTCGGGGTTCGAAGGCGGATTACTTACACGGAAATCATCGACTGGCTCAACGATGCCAATACCAAAGAAGTGTGACCAAACAACGTTTGATATGTTTTTTGCAAAAGCAGGATTCTCTTTCGAAGCCAACCATTTTGCCACGACGGCTCGGTAATCTTTACCGTCAACTTCGGGAGGAGCGTTATCGCCCAGGAACTGGGGAACAACTGTTCGGCCAGCGACAGGATGCTCGATCATTCCCTCCTTTTTATCGAAAACGGTAAGCTCTCGAGGGTCGTTCGCTTGTTTGTAGCCTACTTGACTAAAGAAGGCTGCAAATCCGTAGTAATCATCCATGGTCCAGCGATCAAATGGATGATTGTGGCATTGAGCACATTGGATTCGAGTTCCTAGAAAAACTTGAGCCACGTTCTCAGCGATCAATTGAGGAGTGGTTTCTGTTTGATAGTAATTCGAAACCGGATTTTCGATCGTTCCACCTGATGCAGGTATGACCGCTTGAACGATTTCGTCGATCGAGGCTCCTTGATGCACATAGTCACGTAGCCATTTGTCATATAGCTTCAAGGCTTTGGGACTGATTCCGTTCGATGTTCGAATTTGCAATAATTCAGCCCATCTCATAACCCAGATATCTTTAAATTCGTCGCGAGCAATGAGCAAATCAATTAGCTTGGCACGTTTGTCAGGTGAGGTATCTTGCACGAACGCTGTGTACTCTTGTTCGGTAGGTAACAAACCCACCAGATCCAGATAAACTCGACGGAGGAATTGTTCGTCGGTAGAAAGCTCAGACGGTTCAATATGCAAGAAGTTTAAGCGTTGGTTTACGAGGCGATCGATTTCGTTGACCGGTTGTGGAAAGTTCGGAGAGTATTCCTTACCGGATCGAACCACAAACGCCGTTCCTTGAGTGAACTTATCGAATCGAGCCATCACAAAGGCGGCACCTGCACCTTTGGCTGACACAACGCCTCCTTCATCAACAGCCGCAGCACCTTCGTTATTGCTCATGAATACAGATTGAGCGGTTACATCGCGCCGCGTACCGTCCGCAAAAGTCGCCATAACGACCATTTTTTGCTCCCCCACGGGTTTCGCAAAAACAGAACGATTAGGATAAACCTCTATTCCAGTTGGCTCCGGTGCATCGGCTTGATCTAGTTTAGCCCCTTCTCGAATCCATTGACGGACCAGTTCGAAGGACTCCGATTCCATTTCCATGCATTGGCCACCAGTATGGGCAACTTCACCGAGTGCCTTGAGAAGTAGCAAGCTGTTCTCCGGAGATGCCAAATTGATCCGTCTACCGAAATGTTCGCGGGTGAGGCGGAAATGATCCCCCTCTGGGTCGTAGCCATACAAACTTAAGCGAAACCCATCCTTGCCCGACGCAGCACCGTGGCATTTGCCGGTATTGCAGCCCGACTTCGTGAGGACCTGAAGAACTTCGTTGCGAAATTCGATAGGAGGATTCGATTTGGCGTTCGAAACGGAAAACGGGAGATCAATTGACTGACCTTCGAAAGTGACCGTGATATTTCCTTTACCATCCTGGGTCGGAAAAAAGGTCTCTGCTTCGTATTGAATGAAGCCGTCTCGTTCAAAAGCCACCGAAACGAATTCCGTCACATCGCGAGTGCTACCATCGGAATAAATTGCTGTAGCCAACAGGCTTTGTCGAGCTCGCGCTCCGCTAAGCTCGATAGCTCTCGGCTCGATCTTCAGGGATTCTAGTTTGGCTTCGGTGCGATTCTCAGTGATTCGATTCTTGGAGTCAGCTGGGTGCGTTTCAGCTGCAACGAGATCGTGGTTGAAGGTCATTCCGGTGATAAACCCCAGAAGACCCAACAAACGGATACGTGGAATTCGGCTTCGATTGGTTGACATGCTTACTTAGGGATTGTTATTGAGATTGGTAATGGACGACCTTCGGCGGAGAGCATCCAACGGGCTTAGGGGATTTCCATTGGCATCTCTCATAGATTCGCCAGCTTTGGAAATGACCAGCTTGGTACGTCGAGCCAAGCAATAGGAAACAGTAGTGCCATTTAATTCACCACTCAAACGGCAATAGATATCGGGAAACGTCCCTAGCGGTGCATCACTGGCCATAGTCAATTCAAAAGTGACCATAGAAGTCTCTAGATCAATTTCTACAGGCTCCGCCGTGACTCGATTTGGAAGCCCTTCGAGTGTTGCAACCAACCGATCCGGTACACCCTGGCCAATTTTAACATTGCATTGCACCGACACGGTTTGAGATTGCTCTGCGGAAATCGATGGAATGCTACCCGTGCATGGTGTCTCAATGATTCGCAGAGTTTGCAAACTGCTTGCCACTGTGCCAAAGTCTAAAGGAGTACGTGCCCGACGACGGGTGCGTCGATCGGCTCCATCATCTTCGGCCGCTTTCGCTGGCAGGCCTGCCGACGCTTCCACAACAATGGGCCATTCTCTTGGCTGTGCAAGCTCGAATGACTTTAAAGGAATTACGATCTCGGATTGATCTGCTGGAACGATAATCTTGTCACTGGCCTCGATCCATTCGGGCAGATAGGAAAGTCTAAGTTCGATAGGCAGATCGAAATCCTCGCTTCGCTCGACGCGAACTTTGAGTCCCAAAGTACCATCAGTCGCGAGTGGAACAGCAAGAGGGTCGAGATCAACTTTAAATGGATTAGGAATGGTAGTAGCAACCACGACTCGGTCGGTGGTCGCCGCATTAAACAGTGTGTCGGCGGGACCGTGTATTAAATCCACGACTTGCTGAAAATCGATTTTTTCACTTGTCAGCGTATTCACGACTCCAGCCAAGGAAACGATTTCTTCTCCGCTAGAAGATGACTCTATCACAACAGGAACGACAAAGGAGTCGGGCTGTTCCATTCCTGCCTGTACCGTGAGCGATGAAGGCAAATTGGTGAGTCCGATCGCGACCGGAGCATTAGTCCCTTCTTTGCGGACTCCGAAATAGGCAAGAACGCGATTGCCGCTAGGAACTTCAATGATCTGTCGTGCTTGAGATCGCTTGTCACGACGGGGTAAAAATGCAGTGACTGCAGATTGGACTGGCGTTACTTCGAGACAATACGAATTATTAAAACCGCCGTTACCGCGTTTATCAGAGATGCTTACGAAGTACTGCCCGCCTTCTTCGGCGTTGAAATCAATCTTAGCATCGAGTCCTTCAAAGTCGTCTCCTGTGGCGAGTAGAGAGCCTTCGGAATCGCTTAGCTCGATCACACTATCAAGCTTTGATCCCACACGAGATGCGAAGACTTCAACACGATGAAGGCCATTCTTCTGCGCAACAAAAGAGACCTTATCCGTTTGGCCTTTTTCGAGAATCGCTCCTTGAATGGAGCACGGTACGGTGTTCGTCGATATCGTGGACTGATTGGGTTCTTTATTCGCGTAGACGACAGAGCCATCAAAGACTCGCAATGGAATAAGAGACGGGCAGCTTGTTCCGTTTTGGGAAATCTCGAAACCGCGTGTTCCAGTCAAGACTCTGTCGGATTTAACGGTGTATTCGGCCTTCAATATAGGGTCATTATGTATTGCAACGATTTGTTGCTCTGAACCGGCAGAGACTCCGATTGGGAATATGCCATAAGGCCTGGGGAATGCGCCTACATGAAGTGCATACGGACTATCTGCATCGGCTCGTCCGTCAACGCTGGTGATGGACAATCGATACTTTCCAGATCTGGGAACACGAACAGAAAAACTAGGATCCTGTTGAGTGAGCGGGCTATCATCACTTGTCACAATCGACGAGCTATCGGAATCGAGTAGCTCGAGTTTCGTGTCAAGAAAGCCTGCACCGAGTCTCATCGCGTGCACTTCAGCGGAAAATATCTCCCCTTCCTTAAGTTCGATTTCGTAAGAGTCGATCGAATCTCCTTCGAGGGATCCCAAAATGGTAAAAGTTCCAGTAGGTACCTTCTTGCTCGCCTCTTCTTCAGAAAGCATCGAAAACGGAGTCAATGTAATGGAGCGTATCTCACTAACGCCATTCGGACCGCTAAGACGAAAGGGGTAGCTACCTAGTTTACAATGCGATTCAGCAGAGATTTGAAGTCGGATTTCGTCATCCTGCACCACTTCAATAGAATTGCAATTCATTCCTGGCTCATAGAACACAACGTTCTTAACCTCGTTAAGCCCAGAACCGACAACGACCACAGAAAAACTGCTACCGCGTGTTCCGATGGGTGGTGTGACCTTTTCCATCGATGGCTTGGACGCAAAAGACAGTCCGCCCGTTAAACCGAGACAGACCATAATGCTAAATCGCAAATAGAACTTCATTTGATTCACTTACGCCAATAGACCTTAAGCCAATAGACCCTGTGCAACATTACCGTTCATCACAATTTGTTGGGGACGATCCCCGGGGGACATCAAGGATTGGCTGGCATCAATTCCTAGCAAGTGATATACCGTGGTAACGTAGTCTTCAACCGAGAGAGGAGAATCGGCTGGCTCAGCAGCTAAACCATCTGATGCACCGTAGACTTGACCTCGTTTTACACCACCACCCGCCATAACGATGGAGAAGACGCGAGGCCAGTGATCGCGACCGCCGCCTGCATTGATCTTGGGTGTTCGACCGAATTCGCTTGTTACGAGAACCAATGTAGAATCGAGCATGCCCCGAGAGTCCAGGTCCTGAATCAAACCAGCAAAGGCTCGATCGAGATCCGGCATCGAGACCTCAATACCTCGGTAGTGAAACGCGTGCGTGTCCCATGCACCATAGGTGACGGTTACAAATCTTGCACCAGCCTCGACCAATCGACGAGCCACGAGGAACTTTGCCCCAGCGCTCGGTCTGAGGACTGGCCCCCACGCGTTCATCCCATACAGTTCCTTGGTAGCGGCTGACTCTTGTTTCAAGCTGAAGGCATCGCGAGCTTTGGGAGATGCGAGCAGATCGTAGGCGCGCTGATAAAACGAATCCATCGTAGCGAGTGAGTCGTCTGATTCCATTTGGGCGAAATGCTGATCAACCATTTGTTTCCAGTTCTTTCGCTTTTCGAACCGGTTGACATCGACCCCTTTCGGCAAATTTAGATCGCGTACCGAGAAGTTAGCTCGAGCAGGATCGGCACCTAGCGAAAACGGACCCGCCGCATTGCTCAGGTAGCCACTGCCAAGAAACTGACTCCCTTGGTTGGGTACACAAATGTAAGGAGGCATTGCATCGCGCGGACCGAGTTCTTGGGCGACAACCGAGCCAACGCTGGGATAGACCAACGCAGGGCTAGGGCGATAACCGGTGAACATACTATGCTCACCGCGACTATGATCCACTTCGGTATGGGACATGCTGCGGACCACGGTAAGCTTGTCTGCAACTTTAGCGGTAGACGCCATGTGCGAACTGAAATAAACGCCAGGCAATGTCGTTTTCACTGGATCCAGAATACCTCGATATTCAGCCGGTGCATCTGGCTTCGGGTCAAAGCTATCCATGTGAGGAAACCCCCCTTGAAGATAGATATGAATCACCGATTTCGCCTTGGGCTCAGGGCCTTTTCTTTCGCCTGCTATTGCCTCCAATTGCAGCATTTGACCGAGAGTCAAACCTGCGCCGCCCAACCATCCCGCGTAGAGAAATGCTCGACGGTTGGGAGCGTTACAAGCGTGAAAAGTGTTGCCGTTCAATGCAGATTGCTTATCGGTTCGTTGCATGGTTCACTCCGTCGGAATTGTTGGCCGAGTTCTTGGTTAGACGATCTGATTTGGTGGGAACGGTATAGATGATTTCAAGGCGAGGCCGCTGGTTTAAGTCTTCGAATTCACTGGAATAAAAGTCCCAGCCGTTCCCCCCCGTGTTTATAAAGACCCAGCCATGATTAGGATGGCCAGCGGACCAATACTGAAGCGTATCAGTTACGTCGAAGATAGCTGTGGAGCTGTTAGCTGCAATCTTGCCAAAGGTGAGGCTGTCCTTAGTCCGCGAGGCCTCGAGACCGTCAGCAGAGACACCGTCCACGAGTGAGTTCCACGTAGCGCTCTTTGAAAACGGAACGTTCATGCGATGCAAGTGAACGGTACTGCCTTGATCAAAGGCGCTGACGTAAAGGTTCGCTTTTACGATGCGAGCCCCTTTGGGAATTTGTTTCTCAGACGAACCGAAGATGCCATCAAAACGGATTACGACTTGGCTTTCACCACCATCGTTGTCAGAGTCAGATGAAGCGTTGGGATTGTCTGCCAGGATTGTATTCGGTGCCAGAGCCCAGATCTCAGTATCGATGGTACCCGTGTACCCTTCGACCCCTTGTTGGAACGAGCATGTTCGCTCTGCATTTTTGGGTTGCTCTTTGACGGTCCTATCCTCTACCTCTGGGAATTCGATGACCATCGGTGTCAGAAATGTTGATGACAAAGGCGTCAACAAAAACGAAAAAATCCATGCACGCATTGCCGGTAATCTTTCGATGGAAAGGTGTTCAAATCGACACGTTAAAAAGAAAAGCGTTCGATCAAAGCTACAGATTTAGATTGCAATGCAATGATCTGGGCAATGGCATTGTTTTAACCTTCGAGTGTGTTAAACCGATGTGGGATTGGTTAAGATTGAGTTAGAGTTTGTTGAGCCAATGCATCAGCAACGAATCAATTGCTATTCGAATCTTCCTTCAAGAACTTGAGACTTGGAATCTCGATATGGTTTCTCCATTCAGAAGGTGGGATGCTCCATGGTGGCCAGATAAGCGGTTCTGTATTCGGCAGCACCCAAGCCCTAGTCCCCAACCCTCGTTTTTCTGAGGCCAGATTAACATTTGGATCAATCATTAACGCCGGTTTTCGACCGTTTAAGGAGGCCAGAACCAATGCATAGACCTCAGGTTCCTGACCAGTTCTCGATCGATACTCATCACGAAGGAAGTGGGCAAATTGCAGGATCATATCCGGATCTCTTCCCATCCGTTCGTATTGTTCGGGATTCAAAAATCTTGTCGGCTGACCATCACTTACTTGTTTGGTTACAGGATCCTTTAATGCAAATCCAAGAACAACTTTTTTGCCCCTCAACATCATGCGCCAGGAAAAGTAGTGACCACGCTCGTGCCAGCTCGCATCCCCCTCCATGGCAAAGTGTCTTAATGGCCACATAATATGAAAAGCAGAATAAAAACCTAGGAACAAAAGGAAGCCTATTGATACTTGCTTTATGCCTTCGCTTGAGCGTGACTGGACCTGACCAGGCGCAAGAAGCCGTCCGCTGTTCAAAACTCTTTTCGGCCATGTCGAGTCAAAAAAAATGGGGGTAGCAAGGATCATAAACCACGGAAATATGTGGATGTTGAACACAACGGAATTGGTTAAATGAAAAGCAATGCAGCATAGATAAGCCACAGTCCTAGTCCGGGGATACAGCAAAAATAAGACCACCAAGAGATCAAAAAGGAGCCCCCCCCAAGACATAATTAAACCAAGCGGTTCCCATGCTAGAAATGCTCCGATCAACGGCAAATCGCTCTTAGAAGCAATCATTTCCCCCATTGGAAATCCAAGCAGCCAATCGGGGATAAACTTAGCCATCCCACCCATGAAATAGGGCAATCCCACATGAAATCGTATCACCCATAGAACCCACGCCGGAATGACGCACAATTCGGAACTTGGTTTTATCCAAACATCAAAAGCAACAGTTCGGTTCAGTGGCAAGAAGGGCATCCACCAGGCTATCAGAGAAATCAGATAGTAATGGTTTTGATAATTGGTTTTGTCTAGGAGAAATACATACGTAAAGAGCACTGCTAAAAGAATCGACGCAATACGATAACAAAGCCCAAGAGCTACGAACAATCCCAGAAGACAGATGCACGTAAACAATACATACATCCAAGGACCTGGAAGCGGGAAAATAAAGTCCAGGTAGAGATAAGTGAAGTGAAAGTCAGGCTCGATGTACCGAGTCCGAACGATTCCACTGGACATATAATCCCATGCCCAATAGCAAATGCATGAACCGAACGCTATCCTAAAAAAAACCGCACTGCTACTATCAATTGTTGCAGATGCGGCTTGCTGTAATCTCAAAGACAAATCTTTGATCTGAATGGGGTCGATAGGACTAATCCTCAATCGCTTCGTCTGCATTAGACCGAGACTTCTTGGTCAATACGATTTCGAAATCGTTAGTGGCGTCTTTGGTGACATCTACCGTTTTCTGGACGGTCATGGAATTTAAAGCGCAGTTGCATGTACCTGTATTCTCGGTCTTTCCAACCCGAATTTTGTGCTTTCCTAATACTGCACCATCTTTAGTTCCGTACGTCGAAACAGAAAACTTGCCGCTCTCGTCGGTGACTCCCGTCCCCATCTGACCAGTGACCCCGGAGTCACCAGTCCGAACTGGCTCGAAATAAACAAGCACCTTCGCCACGGGCTTTCCTTCGCACAACACCGTTCCTGTCGCAGTCGTAACAGGAAATTTTTCTGCGCCACCACAACCAACTAGGGCACTAAGCCCCAGAAGAAAAAGACTCGATCTAAAAGTGTTTCCCACAACAAGTTCCCTATGAATTCGATTTAAACAAAACTTGCAACTCTCGATCTTCATCAACCGAATGGATCGAGAGTGAGATTGATTCGTTAGCCCTCCCTATCGATCTAACTGACCGAGGATTTCACCACGATTTCGAGAGTACAGCGACTGATATGTCTCAATTTCGATATTAGCCGAGATAAAGGACACTGATCCGTCTGCAAAGACAAACGTACAGCCCCCGGTGTGAAAACTGAACGCACTATCGTCATTGATGGCGTCGAGCATTTTGTTTGGAGTTGTTGCCGCGTTAATCGGAGCACTGAATCTGCCATTCGTTCGTGTACATTCGTCAGATCCCGGAGCGCCCAACCAAATTGGCCAATCTTGAACATTCCCTGGAGCAGCGGGAGTGGCAGAACCACCCCACTTCACAGGAGTACTACCTGAAATGTAAGCAGACTCACAGGCCAATGCAGTATTACTCAAACCATCTGTCACCTCTGCAAACTTGACACCACCATTGGGATATTCCCAAAGCTTGCCCATCATCCCATCGACGTCGGAATACTGACCATGTGCACAAGCTTTGTAGTCAGTCGTAGCATAACCAGCAGCCCATGGCTCACTTAGTGGGGTGGCAACTGCCGCACCTGGAATGACGTAGGTCGGAGGGCAAAGTGCCGGAAGAGTTGATGATGGACACTTATAGAAAGGAATTATAGTTTCCCCGCCTGGGATCGGAGCGCCGTTTGCAGGCGACCCCATAGCAACCCAATGCTTTTCCAAAGCCCCTGGAGTTCCTAATGGAGGAGCTGTTATCCCGTTGTGTGCAGACAATCTTTCGTACAAAGGATTTTGTTCCACAAACGGTAAAATTGAGGTCATCCATCCGTACCCGTCATCGTCGTATCGCCCACTAGTACCGTTCGTGTTTCGGAGCGGGTTCTCAGACCAAATAGCTACTGGAATCCTTTTGAACGCACTCTCATAATTGTGTAGAGCAAGCCCCATCTGCTTCATGTTATTAGAACATTGCATACGTCTAGCTGCTTCTCTGGCAGCTTGCACTGCAGGAAGGAGCAAACCAACCAAGATTCCGATAATCGCGATTACAACCAAGAGTTCCACCAAAGTGAACCCACGTCTTAGGCCTTGCTTCTTTGTCATAGCTAAGTCCCCATACTCCTAGAAAGTCAAAACAAACATCTGGTCGTCCCATCGCAGGCACAAGCAGATAAAAATTTCATGGGAGCATGGTAGGCCTCTCTCGTTAAGATTTGATAGGGCCTCAGTAAAGACGAAGTGAGGGTTCTGTGAAGAACAATGTTTGTGCTTAGTCGCAGTATGTCCTTGCGCTAAACCATTCGCTGAGGATTTGAATCAAGCCTATCCCCGTAGTCTGACTGCTCTCGAATGCCGTGAACGAACGCGGTTTTCGCCAGAAAACCTGGGCCGTTTCCAGAAATTTCTCAAAATCTACTCGCAGTTCGTAGAGGGAATTACAGATGCGCCCTTAGTTAATCTGGAACGATCTTAACATTTCGATACACTTCGTGATGATTGAACTGCTGTCCGATCGATCCGCGAACCGAAATTGTGCTCACACTAGCCGACGCGATTGTTGAACAGCCCTACTGCTAGCAAATCTAGTCAACTTTAACGAGACCTTGAATCGATGCTTGACCGCAAATTTGTCCTCGAAAACCTCGAAGCCGTACGCCAAAACTGCATTAACCGCGGCGTACCAGCAGATAGTCTGACTCGATTCATGGACGCTGAGACAAAGCGTCGCGCACTACTGGCTGAGGCCGAGGAATTTAATCGCCAGGCCAACGATCTTAATAATAAGATGAAGGGAGCGACCCCCGAAGAACGCGAAAAGCTGAAAGAGCTAGGCAAGTCCCTTCGAGAACATAAGGAAGCCGCACAAAAGTCCCATGACGAGTTGGACAAAACGGTGTTGGATATTTTGGCCCATATCCCCAACATGACCAACCCAGCCGCCCCCATCGGCAACGACGATCAAGCAAACCTAGAAATTGCTCTTGGCAAGACCCCGATTCCCAAGTTTGACTTTAAGCCACTCGATCACCTTGAGTTGGGCAAGAAGCATGACATGATCGACTTTGAGGCCGGAGCACGTGTTGCTGGGGCTGGTTTTTACTTTCTCAAGAATGATGCCGTGTTACTCGAACTCGCCCTTCAGCAGTTCGCCGTACAGTTACTGGTTAAGAATGGCTTTGTGCCTGTGTCGACACCAGACGTCGCTAATACGCATACGCTGCACGGAATTGGCTTTATACCTCGTGGTCCTGAAACACAGATTTACAGCATCGAAAACACCGATTTGAATTTGGTGGCAACGGCTGAGATCACACTTGGTGGTATGTATTCAGGACAAGTCATCGAAGCAGAACAACTACCGCTCAAACTTGTCGGCATCAGCCACTGTTTCCGAACCGAAGCAGGAGCCGCAGGTCGCGCGTCCAAGGGGCTGTACCGAGTCCATCAATTTACCAAAATCGAAATGTTCGCGTTTTCGCAGCCGGACCAAAGTGACGCGCTCCACGAAGAGCTAAGACAGCTGGAGTGCGACATATTCGACGCGATGGAGATCCCATACCGAGTTGTCGACACAGCAACCGGCGATCTCGGTGGCCCAGCTTATCGCAAATACGATTTAGAAGCCTGGATGCCAGGCCGAGGAACAGACGGCGAGTGGGGAGAAGTGACGAGTACGTCAAACTGCACCGACTATCAAGCTCGTCGGTTAAACATCCGCTACAAGAACAAGAACGAAAAGGGAACCCATTTCGTTCACACGCTAAATGGCACAGCTATTGCGATCAGCCGAGCCATTATTGCGATTATGGAAAACCATCAGCAAGCAGACGGAACCATCAAGGTGCCCAAGGTCTTGCAACCATGGCTCGGCAAAGAAGTCATCGGCCAACCATAGTAGAACAATCGCCCTCAATTGTTTGGCACTGCGTAGGCCGTAACAAGGCTCGGCGAAGTTACGGCACTGGAACTTGACGGGAACACGAAACGAGGCAGAAACAATGCCGAACACCTGGTGAGAGGGGCCGTGAATGACGCTCTGAGGGGTGCTAAAGGATTGAGGCAAGAAGATAGGGGCAAGAAAATGAAGAGTCGATAGCATTTTCTTGCGGACTTGTTTAAGGGCCTAATTGAGGTTGTAGACCTGAAGTTCGGTATTGGGTAAAGGCAAATCCGTGCAATCGACGTGCTGGGTGTTCCCACGCTTAGCCTTCACGGCTAAATCTAAAGGGGAAAGGGGCAGAAAAATCGAACGCAGAAAGATATACAACCCATTTTTCTGCGTTCGATCTTTCTGCCAAACCAGGATTTTTCTTTATTCGTGTCAGCCATGTTTCAAAGCCTCTTAAACGCGGAGATGCAGAGATCGCAGAGGCTGACGACTTGAATTCACGCTGCGCCCTAAGGATCTCAGCGTTATAATGCTGGATTGCACATGAGACCGTTTCTTCAAACGAAGCCTGTCAACGATACATTGGAAATCATCACGCATCCTGTCCCTCTTGTCGTCTCAGAATCAGTGGTGATTGGCTGCGACATGTGGCTGGTATTGATCGAAGCGTCACTCAATCGTTACTTGACTTAGGCGAAATCAAAAAGGAGGATGATATGAACCAACCGTGGTCGATTATTCGTGCGGAAGATTTCAAAGCCCATACCAATTTCCCGGGTTCTGGTATCGAGTTAAGGTGTGATATCAACGGCGAAGATGTGAATCTTCGCTATGAAGGCTCGATTATGGAAGAAGAAGTGTTAGATGGATTTAAGCTGTTGTGCTCTCGCTATGTGTCGCGACGGGGGCAATTGCTTTCCTTTTGTGAGCAAATGATTGGAGAGCATGATGACATCGGAGATGTGCATATTAGAGGGCATCTAAACCTGTTCGAGATTTATGTATCAACAAGTGAAATTTTTGATGGTTCCGATTTAACCGTTGATCCAATCGGAAGCGTCGCATTCCGCTTCTCACTGGTCGATCTGGACGATAGTTTCTTCAGCAAAGTAGACCGCTTCGGACCAAACGCAATGTTGGAATGTACAGTTCCCTTTTCGAAGAATGATAATACTTGGCAGTGGGAAGAAATGTTTGGCGACATTGTCGATTTCGACTGATAATGACCTTTGGAAGCTTCACAAAGTCCTTTTGCTTCCGACGGCTTATCTGTTACGGGCCGAATTGTGGTGTCAACGAGCAGATAACTTTGACCACTATCGAGCAGTAAGGGCATAGCCATTCGTGCTACCCATAGTTGTCGTGCCTCGGTTTCTGCCATCCCTTCGCAACCAGGATGAACGGGTCAACCGCGACGCGTTTGACCCGTTCAATGCTTTTCATCGATCTTGTTGGTGGCTCAATTGAGACGATCGATTTACGTTGGTAGCAATTGAGACAATTGCTCTACTGTGTTTACCGCAAACAATTGAGACAATTGTTCTACTATCCCTACCAAGGTCCACGGACTGGGTAGACACCGAATTGATCGGTGTGGCTTGGCCAGTATGGGGTCGCATGGAAAACGCCGCCGCTGCCGCCGTTGGAAGCCGCTCCGCTAAACTGATGATAGACCGGAGTCATGGTGTTTTGCGAGACACCCCATGAATAGTTGGACTGCATCGTTACAGTTGGCGGGACAATCAATGCCGTTGGTTGACCAGTCTTGAGATAGTAGTAGCTACCGTGCCATGGCTTTTGCATGGATTGCTCGTAAGCCCAGTAGTCACCCCATGTTGACTTAGAGGCCCACGCCAAACGCGATCCCACGTCATTGGTGTTGCCGTAGCCGATGGTTCGTGCACCTGCCATGCGACCACCAAACATTTGTGCGTTAGCAAATTGTCCGCAAATACTAAGGAGCCCAAAGCAGAGGGCTCCTGTGAGAAATCTTCGAATCATGGACGAATGTCCCTTTTTGGATACCAGTGAATCCCCATTCCCATCGTTCCGTGATGGGCATGAAGGCGGAAGTTCATTCGACTGGTCTCCGACTCAGCCAACTTGTCTCGAAATGCCTCAGCGAGGAATCTCGAGCTTTTTGTAGATTCGCTTGCCTGCAGTTCGCACGGGAGGCGCGTAATAATGAGCATGAGTTCGATTCAATCCCATCCCGTTATCATAGTAGGAATGGTATCGATCGTGGTGTTGATACAAAAATTGGTGAGGGTACAGAGGCTGATAGGTGTTGTAGGTGTGCCCTACCCAACCAGGAACTCCAATCGGGGATATGTACATACCAGCTTCTGCTTGGTTGGCGTATCCACGAGTGAAGTAGTTGTCAAAAACCGGTTGTGTAGTACGACCGTAAATTTGTCCGAAACTGTCCAATCCGCCTGCCATGCCTGCGGGTACGTACCCCCCGCAGCTACCATCGGCACATTGAGCGTTTACCGAGCCAGCGTGAGCTACGGCTAATCCCGCTGCCATCACTAGTGTTGTCGAAACCTTCCGTAGCATTTTGCCTCTCCTTGAGTTTTGCTATGACCTCGATGGATCAACCCATCGACCGGATACATCGACCCTCCAGCCCGAAAAATGCCAGAGTTTTGCTGCTATTGGGGTTTTTTTGTGCGAGGGGCGTGCTGGACGTGCGGACAAATTGTCTTGTGTCGAGAATTCTAGCGTAGACCTCCTGATCGTTATAATTTAACCTTCTCCCTCCCCGCGCTTGACCGCCTCAGGCAGCCTGACGAACCAACAAGATTAGAATTTGAGATAGTTTATGGCGAAACGAACAGGAAACGACGAACCAGATTCCGGCGGTAATTCCAACTCGAAAAAGCCGCGTAAAGCCAAACCGACCTCCCCTTTTGAAGATGCGTCGACCCTCAATATTGACCCTGTTCAACTCCGCACGGCGGCCCAGGAGAGGTACCTTAATTACTCGCTTTCCGTTATTACCAGCCGGGCGCTGCCAGACGTTCGCGATGGCCTAAAACCTGTCCAGCGACGAATTCTGTACGCCATGGATCAGCTGGGGATTCGCTACGAAGCGAAACCTCGAAAGTGCGCCTTCGTCTGCGGTAACGTTACCGGTAATTACCACCCGCACGGCGAAACATCGGTTTACGACGCGTTAGTTAGACAAGCACAGCCATGGGCCTTGAGAGAAACGCTCATTGACGGCATCGGTAACTTTGGATCGATCGACGGTGACAACGCAGCTGCGATGCGTTACACCGAATGCCGAATGTCCCCTATCGCAGCGGAATTAATTGCCGACTTGGGACAGCAGATCGTTCCCTATCGTCCCAACTACGACGGTACGCGACTAGAGCCTGTCGTGCTACCTAGCAGAATGCCGAACATGCTCGTCAACGGAGCAACTGGCATCGCCGTTGGTATGGCGACCAACATTCCGACTCATAATCTCGAAGAAGTTTGCAAGGCACTACTTAAGCTTCTGCGTGATCCGGATATCAAAGACTACCAGCTCGTGGCCAATGATGCCGTCCAAGGCCCAGATTTCCCCACGGGCGGGATGCTGGTTAATACGAAAGAAGAGCTGAGGGAAATCTATCGCACTGGACAAGGGACGCTGAAGCTAAGAGGAACCACGGCACCGGGCGAGACTCTCAAATCGGGCAGCAAGATCCTTCACATCACTTCGATTCCCTACGCTGTTTGCAAAGCAACCTTAGTAGAGCGAATTGCTGAGATTGTGGTCAGTAGCAAAATGCCATTGCTTGAGGATGTGCGAGATGTTTCGACCGACGAGATTCGAATCGATCTTCAGTTGCGAAAAGACGCCGATGAAGCCAAGGTCTTAGCCTATCTCTATAAGCACACCCCGCTGCAAACGAACTTCAATGTCAATATGACCTGCTTGGTGCCAACTGAGAATCCTCTCGTTGGCCGACCAGAGCGGCTTGGACTGAAAGAGATCCTCTGGCACTTCTTGCACTTCCGGCTTCAAGTCGTCACGGCCCGACTACAAAACGAGCTCGATAATCTCGAGCGACGCATGCACATCCTGGAAGGCTTCGTGCATGTGTTTGATGCTCTCGATGAGATCATACGAATCATTCGAAAATCGGAAGGCAAAGCGGACGCGGCCGACAAGATCATGAAGCGATTCCCCGCTGACAAAGGTGGCCTCGATGCCGAACAAACCGACGCCATTCTTGAACTCAAACTCTACCGATTGGCTCGTTTGGAAATCAATTTGATCCAAGAAGAACTTAACAACAAGCAAGCGAGAGCAAAGCAAATCAGAAAGCTGCTCAAGGAAAACACCGATGATACCAATTCGTCGGGACGATGGGGCATTGTGCGTGGCGAAATCGAAGAACTGATTAAGACCTACACAAAGTCAAAGGGAAGTGCACGACGAACGCAAATCGTCACCGTCGAAGTAGAAGAAGAGTTCTCGGAAGAAGATTTCATCGTCGAAGAGGATTGCCATGTTATGCTCTCGACAGACGGTTGGGTTAAGCGACAAAAGCAAATTGCCGACCCAGCCAAGAGTCGAATGCGAGAGGGGGATAGCGTTCTCGCCTGCGTAGCGGGTTCAACACGTTCTACCATCGCCTTCTTCTCTTCCCTCGGGGTTTGTTATACGACACGGTTTATCGATATTCCACCCTCTAGCGGATACGGTGAACCGATTCAAAAGTTGTTTAAACTCAAAGACGGTGAACGAATCGTGTCGGTCATGTCGTTCGATCCTCGCGTTATCGGAAACATCGAAGAGAATCCAAAGAAACCAGATTTGTGCCCTGAGGTGCATGGTTTTGCAGCGTCCAGCGATGGCTACGCATTGCGATTCGGATTGCGACCATTTGCGGACCCATCCACACGAAGCGGACGACGATACGCACGATGCGCCACCAGTGCAGAAATCATCGGAGTGATCTCGATCCACGGTACCGAAAACATCCTGGCCGTCTCCGCCGATTGCCGCGCAATGATTTGTTCTGGCGAAGAGATTAACTACCTCTCCGGAGCTGGCAAAGGTGTCATGTTGATCAAGCTGGCCAAGACCGACAAGCTGATTGGCTTCAAGGCATCAACCGGAGATCGCGATCTACTCGTTGTCGAAACCAATCGCGGTGCCCAAAAGACTATTTCCACAGCGAAGTACAATGTAACTGGCCGTGGAGGCAGAGGCATTGAACTTCAAAAGAATGGAAAGATATCGAAAATCATAACCGAACCACCTGTTGCACCGGAGCCATTCCCCGAGAAATAGCCAGCAACTTACTCGGAAGATCGCTTTCAAACGACGCCTCGAAAACACTTGTTACATCCTTAAAACAACCGACTGATCGAAATCATGGCAACAGCACCGAAATCTACCTATACCGCAGAAGATATCGTTGCCCTCGAGGGGCTCGATCCTGTGCGCAAACGGCCCGGTATGTATATCGGTGGCGTTGGCACAGCTGGTTTGCACCACTTGGTCTGGGAAATTCTCGACAACTCAGTTGACGAAGCAATGAACGGTCACGCGACCGAAATCGTGGTGACATTACACAAGGATGGGAGGACGGTAACGGTTTCCGACAACGGACGTGGAATTCCCGTCGAAAAACATTCCAAAACCAAAAAGAGTGCCCTCGAGATGGTTTTAACCATCCTTCACGCCGGCGGAAAATTCGAAGGCAAAAACTACAAGACCTCCGGTGGTTTGCACGGGGTCGGAGCCTCAGCGGTTAACGCACTTTCCAAACATTTGATTGCGGTCGTTAAGCGTGACGGTTCCGAGTACAAGATGGAATTCGCACAAGGCAAACCGATAACCGGCCTTTTGAAGGGCAAGGGAACAGTGCGTGGCACGGGCACAACCATCACCTTTACGCCCGATCCGACCATCTTCCCAAAAACCGATTTCAATAGCGAGACGATCAAACAACGGCTTGAAATCACCAGCTTTCTTCATCGCGGAGTCAAAGTATCGTACCACGACGAACAAAACGGAGAAAAGAGTACGTTCCATCACGAGAACGGAATCATCGACTATCTCGACAAAGTTATCACGGAACGAACGGCAAGCACCATTCACGACGTGCCGTTCACTCTTCACAAGGATGGTGATGAACGCATTGAGATTGCTCTCAAATGGACAGAATCAACTGACGAGCATGTCCGCAGTTACGTGAACGGTATTCCAACTCCGAGCGGTGGGACTCACGAGAACGGCTTTCGTTCTGGTTTAAGTAAAGCCCTACGAAACTTTATCGAAACACACGATTTGACACCACGTGGAGTCAAGATCGGTCCAGAAGATCTGCGAGAAGGATTGGTTGCGGTGGTTTCGATCTTCGTCGGAGATCCCCAATTCCAAGGCCAAACAAAGGACCGTCTCAATAACCCGGAAGCACAAAATTCTGTCGATGGAGCCGTGCGTGCCAACTTAGAACAATGGCTTAACAACAACCGATCCATTGCAGAATCCATCGTTGCTAGAATCATTGCAGCCTCGCGAGCACGAGCCGCATCGAGAGCAGCATCGGAATCGGTCTCGCGAAAAAGCAGTACCTCGCGAGGCATGATGCTGCCCGGCAAGTTGAGCGATTGCTTAGCATCTGGTCGCGGTAGCTCGGAGTTGTTTATCGTAGAAGGTGACTCCGCAGGTGGCAGTGCCAAACAAGGTCGAGATCGAAACTATCAAGCGATCTTGCCTCTTAGAGGTAAGGTATTAAACACCGAAAGCGCCACGCTCAAGAAAGTGCTGGAGAATAAAGAAATTCAGGACATGGTGACCGCACTCGGATGCGGCATTGGAAACCATTTCGATATTTCGAAACTCCGATATGAGCGAGTTATCCTCTTGGCAGATGCCGACTCGGACGGACATCACATTACAACACTACTGCTCACGTTCTTTTATCGACATATGCCTGGATTGATCGCAGGCGGTCGAATCTTTATCGCTTTACCACCACTCTATCGCATCGACATTGGCAAAGAAACCTACTGGGCAGCCGATGATGCCGACCGAGCACGGATTTTGGCCAAAGCCGATAGCCGAGCCAAACCCGATATTCAACGATTCAAGGGGTTGGGAGAAATGATGCCAAAAACGCTTTGGGAAACCACTTTAAATCCTGTCACACGGCGGTTACTCCGAGTCGACATCGATGACCAACTCGAAACCGATCGGGTTGTCGCAGACCTCATGGGCCGCGATGCGTCTGCCCGGTTCAACTTTATTATGGATCGAGCGGAAGACGCACAAGAAATCGACGTGTAGCAATATCGATAGGACTTGAGGAGCGGGCGCATGGGTTTATTTGACGGAACAGCACTGGCGAGGCCGGTTCTATGTGATCGATGCCATGCAGATATCAAAGTCTGCAAGTGTCCGCCCCCCGACATTGCACCCGAAAAGCAGAAGCTTAAAGTGCAGCTTGAGAAACGCAAAAAGGGAAAAAAGGTGACCGCCATCAACGGTTTCTCGGGAAGTGAAAACCAGAGAAAAGAGATTTTGGTTGAACTCAAAAATAGCTGCGGTGCAGGTGGTTGTTTGAGCGAAGAGGGAATCGAAATCCAAGGCGACCACGAGCAGCGGGTACGCAGCAAGCTTGCCGAGATGGGGTTTCGACTTTAAGCCTCTTTGCATAGCTGCGGGTTGCGATTTCAGCGGTTTTCCAATCAAGGTTATCACCAAAATGTGGCACTAGTCCTCGCTTTGTTGTTCTACAAGATTCGCAACAAACCGACCGCTAACCGTTTTACGTTCTACGAGTTCCTTGGCTAGTCGTTCCACCAGGACCCAAGTTTGGTCGTCCGATAGCAGATAATCGGCCTTGTCCATCCAGCGTCGTTGAATTCGTTCGACCTGTTTCTCAGAAGAACCTCGGTAGCGAGCGAGTTGTCGGATGTGGATCAAGTCCTGCTGAGCACCGCCCCAGTTATACTTACCCGTAAGCTTTGCCTCACTAATCAATCCGGCAAATTGAATGAGTGCTTGGGTTTCGACTTCGTCTTGAATCGGAGCCCCTTTTCTTTTGCTCATTTGGCATACGCCCAGCCGCAAGCTGTTGCGCACCACGGATACCTTTTCCACGGGGCGTCCCAAAAGGATTGCCATGACCGCATGACCGGCTTCATGGTACGCGGTAGCGAGAACGTCGTCGTCTGATTTAGCAGCCTCTGATTCGGCATCGTTTGATTCGGTTGTCATAACGTGTTAGCTCGCTCGCTTAGGAACTAAGTGGGTTGAGATTCCACCAAATCATTAAATTCCAGATCCAGTTTTGGGACCACGGATTCCAAGTAGGATAGCTTACAGAAACCATCGAGATAAAAGCACAAAGACCAAATACCCATCTGCCCAATCGATTCGATAAAACTCTTTCGAGAATGGGAACCGATGCGATAAGCCAAATTGGGTGTAGCCATATCAACTGCCGAAAAGCCACGGATGTGCCACCATAGTTCCGCTGTCTGACATCCAATAAGAATAGATAAAAGATCAGGCAAGCAATGCTTGTAAGGACCATCGAGATTGCGAAGCTCCTTCTCTCGGTCGATGGGTGACCTAACATTACAAACATGCCCAGGAAACCAAAGATCAAAATCGGTGTCAGCGAAAACAATCCATGGTGGCCGATTAAAGAATGAAACAAGTAGTGGGGGGTAGACGATTCTCCGAGATCGAGCGGATTGTTTGGGTTTCGCCAGTAGCTGTCCACTTTTCGGCCATCGAACTTGCGAATAAAGTCGTAGTCATACCAGTTGTTAACTTGTTGGCTTTGTTCCGTATTAACATCGCCAGCTCCGTAGGAATAAGGTGGTTTCCAAACACCGTGAGCAACATAGTTTGTACTGAAGTAAAGCACCAAGACTGCGACAACAACCGGAGCACTAAACGCGAGAGTTTTTCGAGGCGATTTCAGCAATACTAGCAGCCCTACAATGGCAAGCAGGCTGGCGGCTGGTAGCTCGCAAGTAAATGTTGCAGCAGCCCAAAAGCCTGCCCACACAAAGTCTTGCCATCGATCGCTTCCACGCCAGCACCGCGTCGCATACCACATCGTGCCAATGGCGGCGACGGCTCCCCACAGATGGTTATTGAGGGCAATAGCAAAGGTTGACAGCATGGTCGCGAAGACAATCGACCCCAATGACACCGTAAAGACCGCATCCGATTCAGTCCATTCATTGATCAATCGAGCGCACCACCACCAACCAATTCCTAGGGGAATAACGTTGAAGAGAATGAGCAACGTTCTGCCAACTTCGAAAGGGTGGCTTTCTAAAGTGCAGCCAGTTGTTCTTTGAATCAACCAGTAGGGAGCAGCGACCAATACCGCGTGAAGGGGGGGTTTGCTCGAGTAAAGTTTTTGCTCGCCATTTGAGTTCATATGACTCACAACATCGACGGAATCCCACAGTGGCTCGCGTTCCACAATATCGTTGATTTCGAATGTTCCAAGCTCCACTAGGGATCGCACCGTCAACCATCGACTACGGTCATTGCCGCTTAGAAAGGGACGTTGGCGATTACTTTCCAAGACAGCCGTTTTAATAAGGGCTTCTTCTGAAAAGTTCGCAGCCATCCACTCTTGGTCTTTCTTTCGCAGTTCGATAGGCCAATGATGATTGCGTTCGGCTTTGCTTTTCTTCAACTCTGATAGAATCGCTGGATCCTTGAGCTCCGCTGGATCGAAGTCGGGCGACTCAGCTGGAGATTTACTTTCCTGAGCAATTAACTTGAGGACCTTTGGGATTGCGTCGATGTAGGCTTGTGCAGCTGCGTCATCTCCTGATTCGAACGCTAATGCAGCAGACAATTTAAGTTCTTGGAGGAGATCTTCACGACGATACTTGGTTTCCGAGATGACCTTTCCGACGAGTGCTTCTGTGCTCAATTCTTTGCGTCGTGATTCCCAATTTTGACGACGCGATTCGATTGGCCAACGTCGAGGGCTCCGTTCCTTAATGTTTTTCGCCGCTTCAGCTGCGGAGGGATTCGCATCGAGAGCGGCAACATCAAATTGGAACTCATCTTGAAGAGTCTTAGCATAGAGTGCTTGTAGCTCTCGATTTCCAGCATCTCGTGCTGTCACGTACAAGTGCTTCAACTCGTCATTGAGATCATTTTGAGCTGTTTGCTCCAGGGCTAGGGTGTTGATCGAGTTGATAGAGCAGATTCTGCCAACGATTTGCCCCAAGGCCAGCAGGATTAGCAAAACCGCGATGGCTTTACGTTTATCGTTTAGAACTCCTGAGTTAAATGATGAGCCATCAGCACCAACGTCAGCCGGTGATTCTTTTAAGGGCTGATTCATGGCTTATCGTTCCTTGTGGCGGATATGGGACAGGTGGGTTGGGATCAATCTCGTACTGGAGAGAGAAACGGCAGGCAGCATTGGACCTAAAGACCTTCGTCATTCGTGTTGATAGTGTCACGAATAGAATAAGCAGGGAGTCGTCTATTGGCGTTCGCCACTACCAATTCAGCAAGCAAACCCGTACTTAGGAATTGAAGTCCAGCGATGAACAGAATAATCGTCAGGTAAAAGATAGGTCGTTCATGTAAATCGATTGGAGTCCAGCCCTCTAGAGTCCTGCTTAGAACCCAAAGTGCACACAAGACTGTAAGTAGAACGCCGGCGATTCCACACGCCACAAAACCGATTCCACCCAGCAGGTGTTGGGGCCGGTATCGAAATCTAGTAAGAAATACGACAGTAAAAAGATCGAGAAAGCCTTTGAGAATTCGTTCAACGCCGTATTTGCTGACACCATGAACTCTAGGGTGATGTTGTACGGCCAGCTCAGCAACTCGATACCCCCGAGTGCTCACAAGAACGGGGATAAAGCGGTGCATTTCTCCATACAAATCGATTTCGCTTAGAGCTTCCCGTCGATACGCTTTCAATCCGCAGTTGAAATCGTGAAGATTCAGTTTGGTCGCTCGTCTCAATATCCCGTTGAAGACAAGCGACGGGTAACGTTTGTGCCATGGGTCGTAACGAGTCTGTTTCCACCCACTTACGCAATCGAAACCAGACTCGAGCTTTTCAATAAGGCGGGGGATTTCGGCTGGATCGTCCTGTAGGTCGGCATCCATGGTGATGACATAACGTCCCGTTGCATGACGGAAACCAGCGGACAAACCTGCGGCTTTTCCGAAATTTCTGCGGAAACGCAGCCCTTTAAACCTGCCGTCCGATTCGCAAATTTGCTGCACAACGCTCCAAGATTGATCGGTAGAGCCGTCATCAACAAACAGGACTTCAAAGCCCCCAAGATTTGATTTTTCAAGGGTTTCTTTGATTTTCTGTGAAAGTTCTTCCAGAGAATTCTGTTCGTTGAACAGCGGAATGACGATCGAGATCATGCTCAGCAAATTTAGGGACGGTAAAAATGTTAGTTTAACCGAAGGGGGCACGTTTCGGAGAGGATCATCTCGATCAAAACGGATTATCTCTCTTGCTTATGGATATTTCTCGTTAAAATAGAGGGGTGAGTCCAACAACCGTTGATTCATCCCCGCCAAACACGGAGCCAGTCGCTCAGACCTCTCGATTTTCGACACAGGTTTGACTGGCAATGCTCGACTGATTATTTCCGTCGAACAGTCCCTTCCCAGAATTGTCAAATCTCCAATTCCCTTAGACTGCAAACTGATCTATGCGTCTCCAATCGATTGTTCTCACGTTCACAGTCTTACTGGTCTCGATTTCGGCCCCAGCAAAAGTCGATGCTGGGGGGATGGTTCAGTACAACAGGGACATTCGCCCTATCTTGTCCGACAACTGTTTTGCGTGCCATGGGCCTGACGCGAACACAAGAGCGGCAGATTTGCGGCTCGACAGACGGGAAGATGCATTGCAAAACTCGGCCATCGTACCGAACAATCCTGATCAAAGCGAAATCCTTAAACGCATTCTTTCGACCGATCCCGAATCTGTGATGCCTCCCCCAGAGTCGCATAAGACTCTAACTCAGGCTCAAATGGATTTATTGAGGCAGTGGATCGCCGAGGGGGCCGAATACCAAGGTCACTGGGCCTTTATCGCTCCAGCAAAACCAGAGCTCCCACAAGTTCGAAATAAAGATTGGGTTCGTAATCCTATCGATCGATTTGTGCTTAGTGAACTCGAACGCAGAGGACTGCAGCCTTCGCCAGAGTCCGAGTTGCGAACGCTTATTCGCCGAGTTTGTTACGACTTAACGGGTTTGCCCCCAACCCCAGAGGAGATTCAACAAGTACTCTCGGACCCGAGTCCAGACCGTTACGAAAACTATGTCGATGAACTCCTAAAACGCCCATCCTGGGGAGAACATCGTGGCCGATATTGGCTCGACTACGCGAGATATGCCGACACGCACGGTATCCATTTCGATAACTTCCGAGAAATGTGGTCGTATCGTGATTGGGTTATCAAGGCATTCAACAAAAATCAGCCTTTCGATCAATTCACCATCGAGCAATTGGCGGGCGATTTGCTCCCCAATGCGAACTTAGATCAGCGCATTGCGACCGGATTCAATCGATGCAATATCACGACCAATGAGGGTGGGATTATCGATGAGGAATATAACGTCCTCTACACTCGCGACCGAGTCGAGACCACCGGGCAGGTTTGGATGGGACTCACGGTCGGATGTGCTGTGTGTCATGATCACAAATTTGATCCCATTAGCCAAGCCGAGTTTTATCAGATGGCGGCCTTCTTTAATAACACCACTCAAGGTGCAAGAGACGGCAACATCAAAGATACTCCACCAATTGAACTCGTGCCACTCGACGAGGATAGAGAGCGATTCTACGCCTTGGATCCACTCATGGCTGAGGCCAACACCAAGGTAGCGGCTCGAAAAGTTGCAGCACGTGAGTCCTATCAAGCATATATAAAGGACCCAGCACGCAAATTGGACGCCAGTTGGACCAAGACAAGCTCAGCCCCGACAACCCACATTCCTCTGGTTTCTGCCGATCCAAGGTGGCTGGATTTTGTAAACGAGTCTCAGTATCAGCGTCTTGCGCTATCAGCAGATGCTACGCTCGTCGACGGGCATATCTCTGGAAAAGCTTGGCAAGTAAACAATTTGTTCCCGACGATAGCTTCTGCCGGCGACATTGAGCGAGACCAACCTTTTTCAGTATCCCTTTGGGTTCGACCTAGCAGTGGAAATCAAGGTGGAGCTTTAATCGCTCGAATGGATGAATCCAATGACTTCCGAGGATGGGATGTTTGGATGGAAAATGGTTCTATCGGAATGCACCTCATTAACAAGTGGCCAGAGAATGCACTCAAAGCGGTCTCGCAAAAGAGGCTAACCGAAAATCAATGGCATCACGTAGCTATCACCTACGACGGCTCTTCCAAAATTGAAGGGATCAAGATCTTTATCAATGGAGAGCAATCAGGAACTAACACCCAATCCCGAATGTTGAGTGAAAGCATCCGAACCACGGTACCATTTACCATCGGAAAACGCAGTGCAACCTCACCAACCACAGGTGCACAATTACAAGATATACGCATTTATAGCTCTGTGTTAGATAGTGCTACGATTCAAACAGTAGGCGAAGGGATGCGACGCTCTTACCTAATTGCAAAAGATACGCGTAGCGAGGCTGAAGAAAATGATCTCTACGAATGGTACTTGCGTTCGATTGATGCTGAATATGGTCAACTGCTAGCTGCCGCAAATCAACTTACCAATGAAAAGGAAACATTGCGTAGACGCGGTACGGTTGCCCACGTCATGCATGAAGCTAACAAAGAGCCGATGGCACACATCCTAGTTCGTGGTGATTACGACAAGCGGGGTGAAGTGGTTAAACCTGCAACACCCGCCGCGCTTCCTCCCATGGGAGACGAGCTTCCCAGGAACCGGCTGGGATTTGCCCAATGGTTGCTAAAGCCTGAGAATCCACTCACGGCAAGAGTCACAGTTAACCGTTTTTGGCAAGAAGTATTCGGGCGAGGTCTAGTTGGATCATCAGGGGATTTCGGTATTACCGGAGAACTGCCTACGCACCCAGAGTTGCTCGACTACATGGCCGTATCCTTCCGTGAAAATGGATGGAACGTCAAGGAATTCTTCCGAACCATCGTAACCAGCTCCACTTATCGACAATCGTCGGCCACCTCTCCTGAACGAGCAGCGACCGATCCCGCCAACGCCCTTTTGGGACGCGGGCCTCGATTCAGAATGGATGCAGAGATGATTCGAGATACCTCGCTTTCAACGAGCGGGTTACTGGTTGGGAAAATTGGTGGGCCAAGCGTCAAACCTTATCAACCAGCCGGCGTCTGGGAAGCAGTCGCGATGCCTGAGAGCAACACTCGAAACTACGTGGCAGATAAAGGCGAGAGCCTCTACCGACGCAGCTTGTACACATTCCTTAAGCGAGCAGCTCCGCCGCCAAATATGGAGGTCTTTAATGCAACAGCTCGCGAAGTCTGCACGATTAAGCGAGAGCGAACCAATACTCCACTTCAAGCGCTCGTCACTTTAAATGACACACAGTTTGTAGAGGCAGCACGCATCTTGGCCGAAAAGACACTGCTTGATTCTGCACTTCAGTCTGACAACCTGTCAAGAATCCAATCCATTTCGGAGAAACTTCTTGCACGGCCGTTTCGAGTAGAGGAAATGCAGGTTGTTCAATCCAGTCTTAGCGAACTACTTAGTTATTATCAAAACAACCCAGAAGATTCCGCTCGTTTGTTAGCCGTCGGTGAAACAAGATCGAGCGATAAAGTGAATCCCAGCGAATTGGCAGCCTGGACCATGTTGATCAACCAACTGATGAATCTCGACGAAGTTTTGACCAAATAGAACTACCGATTTGATAATTGAATTCGCCCACTCTAAATCGAGTAGGCAAAAAGCTACATCTGTGACCAATAAAGTACTTGTGGCATAGATATACGACATCAAAAATCCGAACCAACAAAGCAACTGAGCTATGATTCATCCACTACTTGAAGAATACGTGCGAAGCGAGACGAGACGACAGTTCTTTCGCAAAGGTGCAAACGCTCTTGGCATGGCGGCTCTCGCTTCGTTGGGAGGGGGCAATGTTTTTGGTGCAAACAGCGACGATGCTAACAACGAAGAAAAGCGAATCGGTGGACTAGGAACCTTGCCCCATTTCGCACCCAAGGCCAAGCGGGTGATCTATCTACACATGGTCGGTGGTCCTTCACAAATGGACATGTTCGACTACAAGCCGCAGATGAATGAGTGGTACGACAAAGATCTGCCCGATTCGATTCGACAAGGTCAACGGCTTACAACAATGACCAGCGGGCAATCGCGTTTTCCTATTGCGCCGTCCAAGTACAAGTTTGCGCAACATGGTCAATCTGGCATGTGGGTAACAGAGTTACTCCCTGAAACAGCTAAAGTCGTCGATGATCTATGCTTTATTCGATCAATGCATACAGAAGCGATTAACCATGAGCCTGCCATCACCTACATGCAGACCGGCAACATGGTTACTGGTCGCCCCTGCATTGGGTCTTGGTTGTCTTACGGTTTGGGTTCTATGAACAGCAACCTTCCGACCTTTGTGGTGCTAGTCGCCCAACCTACCAATACGGAGCAGATCCAAGCGATCTCGGCGCGGCTCTGGTCATCAGGTGTCTTGCCCGGTGAGCACGCAGGAGTCAGTTTCCGATCCGCAGGTGACCCAATTCTCTATATCAACAATCCTGACGGAGTTCCAACGGCAGTTAGGAGAAAAACGCTCGATGGACTAAAGCAACTTAACGAGCTGAACTTCAATGCGGTGGGCGATCCAGAAATTCATACTCGCATACAGCAGTACGAACTAGCCTTCCGTATGCAGGCTAGCGTTCCCGATCTAACCAACATCGCCGATGAACCAGAGAGCACTTTCGAGTTGTATGGGACTGAAGCCAAAAAGCCAGGCAGCTTTGCCAATTCGGTTTTGTTGGCTCGTCGTATGGTCGAACGAGACGTTCGCTTTGTTCAAATTTATTTGAACAACTGGGACCACCATGGTAACGTCGCCTCAAGGCTTCCGTCGCAATGCAAAGACATAGATCGAGCAACGTACGGCCTGATCACCGACCTCAAATCCAAGGGACTCCTCGATTCAACCCTCATCATCTGGGGGGGAGAATTTGGACGTACGATTTATTCGCAGGGAGGGCTTAGCAAAGACAATTACGGTCGTGATCACCATCCTCGGTGCTTCACGATGTGGATGGCAGGTGGTGGTGCAAAAGGTGGAGCAATCTACGGTGAAACGGACGATTTTTCTTACAACATTGTAAAAGATCCGGTGCATATTCGAGATTTCCATGCCACCATATTGCACCTTTTGGGAATAGACCACCAGCGTTTTACCTTCAAGAGCCAAGGTCTAGATCTCAAGTTGACAGGTGTCGAAGAGGCAAAGGTCATTAAGGAACTGCTTGCGTAACTCCCCGCTGGAGAGTGGTTCCGAGACGCTTTCCCCGGATAAATGGAACTCGCTGCTTAAGTTGAAGGTTGGGCACTCTCGTCCGACCAGGGCGCCACTGAACGGGCAGGAGTGCCCCTTCTACGTTGGCTGAACAGCGGCTATTGACTAAATCAAAAAGCCCAACAGGTGCGGATAGTTCCGATTGTGCACGACTGAACCAGGATTTGTTGGGCTCCGTAGTGACCGTTTTGGATTCCCTGAAGCAGCCTTCGGGATTATCCTGTTAGCTGTCACTTGTTCAATTTTCTCTCGCTGAAACCATTGATATGTCGAATGTCTCGATGACCGATCGGTCAGAAATCATGGACGAAAGCAAGCCATTTTCTGTTGTGGCTATTATTGCTTTCGTTCTTTCTTTGCTCGGGATATTGTCGATTCTATTTGTCCCCTTCATTCCTGTTGCGTTGACGGCAGTTGGGCTCGGAGTACTGGCGAAGCTTCTAGGTCGAAAGAATGACTACAACGGATTCTCGATGGTAGTTGCCCTTCTAGCAGTCGCTATTGGGGGGTTATCGGTTACGACTGGATTGTTGGCAAGAAATTTCAGTACACAGGCGGACTTGTTGCAAGCTAAAAAGTTAGCGGAAATGTATCTCGGGTTGATTCACGAACGAGATTTCGATCGCATTTCATTAATTAACGGGATGGAAGCGCCACCGGAAGAATTCGATCGACGAAAACCTACCGATCAAGAAAAGTTCCTATTTAGAAAGAAAACACTTCAAGCAAGTCCGTTGTACAAAGAAATCGCATCCTTGTCCGAGGCGCCAAATTGGAAATTCGTTCGTCTGGAGTCTGAGGAAGAAACCTCTTACTTTTGTGATTATCGACTCATTTATCGCGATGAAAATCGGGCCAAGTCACCACTCTATAAGATCAGCGTCCGACGCAACCAACCTAAAGGCGGCCCTTACGTCCACCCGGAGAAACGAGGACGAGAGCTCACAGAAGAAGACTTTAAGGTGCTATGGACCGTTGAGTTTTTGGAGACAACGAGATAGGCATGGCCAAGACGCTCATCAGTCTAGGAGCGAATCTTGGAAATGTTAGGGAAACCATGCTCGCAGCCAAGCGAATGCTGCTTGAAAAGTTTCCAACCCACAGCCAGTTTGTCTTCAGTCATCTATATCGAACTCCGCCTGTGGGTGGTCCGTCGGGGCAATCTGACTTTCTGAATGCGGTTGTAAGCATCGAACATCCTCATTCGGTTTGGGAAGTTTGGGGAATCGTCAAGTCGATCGAGAGTGAACTCGGCAGACAACGTCAGCAGCGATGGGAATCCCGCCGAATTGATGTCGATGTTCTTTTGCACGATGACCTTCGTATTTGGACTCCACATTTCAAGGTACCACACCCCAGAATGTGTATGCGTTCCTTCATTCTCAAGCCATCGCTTGAAATTGTACAGAACATGGTTGATCCGGTGTCTAGGATGACGATCGAGCAGTTGTACGCGAAAATCAAATCCGATTCAAAAATCTTAGTATCGACTCCCCAAGCAGAGTTAACCAATTCTTTGCGAGCCGCCTTAGCAACAAAAGGTGGCCCGCCTGACGTCCGATGGCAAACATTAGCGATCGAGGATGCTAATCAGTTTTTGGAAGAGACTGATTCGGGTTCCCCTCGACTCACCATTGTTGCCGTATCGACTCCAGATCCTGAAACGGTGCTATGGGAAGACTATTCTCGTAGCTGGGCAATTCGTCTCGGCATGGACCACTCGCGTCACAATCCGATTGAGCATCCTGAGCTTCATCTCCCGATCGGTCCTCGCTATCTGCTTCCAGCAAACGATCTTTCATGGGCTACCCACGAAATCCAATCAGCTGTCGACGCTATGAGTTGTACCGTAGAAATTGCATCCCCATTTGACTGATTAGGTGGTTGTAGTCGGAGCAGCGTCTTGTTTGGGTTGTGATTTGCCAAGTATGACCCAGATCGTGGCTGCCATCACAAGCAACATTCCAAGAGTGCTGAGAAGACTAGGAACTTGACGTTCCAAAAACCATTTGAATATCGCAGCAAAGACAACCTGAGAAAGACCAACAATGCTTACATTGGCAGGCGATCCGGTTGAAAATGCCTTGGTCAGACACAACTGCCCACCAGTCGCCGCAATCCCCACTCCTATAAGCCGGATTAGCGACCAGTCGTCAGTGGCGATAAGTTCTTTGGGCAAAGGAAGTGCGAGCCAAACTAACAAACTCCCTAAAGTTGCGACGGCCGAAAAATGAGTCACTATCGCCCGGGCATCGATCCCTTTGAGCCTGTGCAGATTAATCAACGCGACTCCGCTCATAATGCTTGCAAGAATAGCGGCGGGGATCGCCCAATGTGGATTGGAAAAAGTCGTGACTGTCGTTCCTTCGTCGTAGCTTCCATAGTAGATCCATCCCATCCCTACACAACTGATGGTCAATGCGATCCATGACTTCAAGCTTGGAACGATTCCTAAAATGGGCCATGATAAAATAGCCACCCAAATAGGATAGCTATTTGTCAGAGCCAAAACGATCTCCACGTCGTAGTGGGTCATTGCATAAAAACAGAACATCATGCTGATCCATCCTGAGAGGGAACGGATCCAAAGCGTAAAAGGTTTAAAAAACACCAACTTGGAACCAGCGAAAATGGCTAAGGCAAAAGCCAAACAAGTCGCTACACCGGATCTAATCGCCGAGATCCATGGGAACGAAAACTGCTCCTTGAGCGACTCTGCCAGCAATGCCATGATGGCGAAAAACAGGGAGCCAATCAACATCCATAAATACGCTCCCATACTACACCAAACCAAACCGTTTGCGCAAACTCCATTCCAAGGCTAACACAGCCATAATCATGCTCAGCCAAATGTAGCTTTCGGATAACAAAAGACGGTGGGAGTTGATGGATCCTTTTTTATGAACGGACAGTAATTCTTCAAGTTTGTCTAGAGAACCAATCCCCATCGTCTCCGCCTTAGTTTTTTGGGCAATGGATGCAAGCCGATCAGTATTACTAGCCAGCTTACTCGATTCGATATCAATCGACTGGTCAATTCGAAAAGACGTTTGGGTCTTTAACGCTTCCCATGGAACACCTGATGCTTCTATATGAACTGTAACTTCCTTAGTCGAGTCGTAGGACTTTGATTGTGTTAGAGGTCCCAGCTCACGAAA
>Ga0315899_10000851_pt1 | contig 36110 bp, 55 predicted proteins | sample LakEriMetagenome_2_FD_203518 | JGI IMG/M metagenome (GOLD analysis project Ga0315899, IMG submission 203518) | Freshwater fungal communities from buoy surface, Lake Erie, Ohio, United States - Buoy 4 MA112 | ecosystem: Environmental > Aquatic > Freshwater > Lake | place: USA: Lake Erie, Ohio...
GTCTATCGCAAGGCTTGCATCAGATCCGTTACAGCATGTCGTCATCGACCATTGGTGACCGCATGAAAGACGGTTTTAAGTTCGGCTCTGCCGTTCGTATGCGTGTTGGATTTTAGATTTGAGAACGGACGCATTGACCGATGGGCGAGGGGTGATCTTGACACAAGTCAGGGCCGAGGAATCGAGCCCTTCGGTCCAATGCTTGGTTCTCAAATTGTTTTCGGGTTTTTAAGGATCGCCATTCGATCCCTGTCTCTGTTCTGTCTCGTCATTCTACGAGCTCTGGTGTCACGCTGCAATCATGGCAAGCGATCCAAGGATGTGATGTTAGTCAAGTCCATCGAACGGTATGCATCAGATCCGTTACAGCATGTCGTCATTGAGCACTGGTGACAGTCTGGATTACGGTTTTAAAGTCCGCTTTTCCGTCTGCCGCCGTCCTGGATTTAAGATTTGAGAACGGTTAAAATCACCCGGTTGCCGCCGAGAGACTTTGACTTCAGAAAACGCCCGACCGGCAACTCGGGTGCATTTTTTGGTTATCGCATCGCTGTGAGTCGGCGGACGGTGAACCCCATCTCGCTCAGTCGTTTAGTGAATTCCGCAGCCATTTCGATAGATCCCAAATCAACCGACGGATTTCTGCCCGCTAGACAATTTTCGAGAATCCTCTTGGCGTCGCCGAGAGACAAATGTGCGCAGTCACGAATCGTCACCACCGCGTCAATGCGACGTGCGTCGTCGCCTGGTTGTTCGAGCACAACAGTGTTTCCGTAGCCAGCGTGTGGATCCCCGGTTTGCCGAAAATTGCGAATATACTCGGATGTCGGGCCTGACGTTCCAGTTTCATGCACGCGTTCAGTGTTGCGGTCGATTATTAACGGTGCATTACCCACTACAGGATTATCTGGATCCGAACTGCCGTAGTAGACAACCCATCCAAATTCGTGCGTCTCGGTATTCTCTGGAAATATGATTAGCGGCACTGAAGTGTCAACCGACATCGATCGCACGTAGTCGCTTGCAAGTTTGAGAGCCTCGTATCGGTCCACGATATATCTTTTTGCGATAACGCTTGGATTCACCAAGCCCGAAAGGAAAAACTATGCGCGAACCAAAAGACGACGATGAGGGCTTTGGTGAAATCCATTGTTATGCGTCTGTGTACGACGAGATCGTAGCCAAACGCAAAGCAATGGGTGTACCGATGGCCGTTGGAAAACACACGGCAGCCAATTTGAAGTATTGCAAAGAAACCATCGAAGCATTGCAGGCAACCGGCCACCATTCCGCAGCGGATTGGGCCATCTGGATGCTGTGGTGGCGGATGATGGATTGGACAACGGCGAAGCAAGTTGACGAAATGCGGCTCGAAGAAATCGGATCGTTGCGCCAACGCATCGACCAGTTGGAGCGAGAGAAACGCGGCATTGGTCCAGAGGATCAGTACGCATAACGCTTGAATTGATCGGGCGGCGAAAGTAAACGCCACCATTGGAAAGGAGCTTGCCGCCGCTCCGATCCAATTCATTGTTCATCGGCGGTTTAGGTTTTAACCATGTTTGTAAGAGACGATAGTTTGAAGTTGGGCGATAAGGCCAAGGATCAAATCAGTGGATTCAGCGGAACGATTGTGGCAATCACGGAGTGGCTGAACGGTTGCCGCCGAATCACGATTCAGCCAAGCATGTTGCATGAGGGAAAGCCGGTCGATAGTAGCACGTTTGACGCGGAGCAAATCGTAAAAGTGGAGGAAGGTCCAGCGTTGCCGCAAAAGCCTCACGGCGGGCCAAGCATCGCACCAGTTCGGCACGCTAATCCCGTCCGATGAACGCCGGGATCATCGGGGTCTGGCTGATCGTCGCGACGCTCGTCTGGTTCGTGGGCGTGGCGGCGCTGGTCGTCCTGGGACTGGGATCGCACATGGAGGACGGCCGCGACAACGGATGCAGCGGTCGAGGATGCCGGCGGGATGCCGGCTGGCAGGGAAGCGACACCACGCCGCGGCGGGCGGAGCCCGTCCGCGGCTTTTCACCTGGGAGGGAGTGACGATGGCAGGATTCAAGAAAGCAACGAAGGCGGCCGCGAAACTGCGGGCGGCCTTCTTCGGGCCGAGCGGCGCCGGGAAGACGTTCTCGGCTCTGCGGGTGGCGAAGGGCCTCGGAGGCCCGGTCGCCGTGATCGACACGGAGCGCGGCTCCGCGTCGAAGTATTCGGACCGGTTCGACTTCGACGTCCTCGAGTTGCAGGACCTGACGATCGACGGCTACGTCGCCGCGATCCGCGAGGCGGGCGAGGCCGGCTACGCCGTCCTGATCATCGACAGCCTGTCGCACGGCTGGCAGACGCTTTGCGACGAGGTCGAGAAGCTCGCGAAGGCGAAGTACCGGGGAAACACCTGGTCGGCCTGGTCGGAGGGGACGCCGCTCCAGCGAAAGCTCGTCGCGGCGATCCTTGGCTTCCCCGGGCACGTTATCGGCACCATGCGGTCGAAGACCGAGTGGACGACCGTCGACGACGGCCGGGGCAAGAAAACACCCCAGCGGGTCGGCCTCGCCCCCGAGCAGGGCAAGGGCGTCGAGTACGAATTCGACCTCCTGGTCGAGATCTCGACGGACCACATCGCGAACGTGATCAAGGACCGGACCGGGAAGTTCCAGGACAAGCTCCTGGAGAAGCCGGGCGAGGACTTCGGGCGGCAGCTCGCCGCCTGGCTGGCCGACGGGACTCCGGCGCCGGTGGCCCAGCCGGCCCGGCCGGCGAAGGCCGCCGAGGTCGAGGAGCCGGGCGACGCGCCGCCGACGGTGCCCGAGATCCTCGGCCACATCCGGGCCGCAAAGACCGTGAAGGCCCTCGGGCGCATGGGCGACCGGATCGACGAGCTGACGAGCGAGGGGCACCTGACCGACCTCGAGGTCGCGGAACTGATGGGGGCGATCAACGCCCGGCACCAGGAGATCGAACCCACCACGCAGGAGACCGTTACCAATGGCTGATGCTTTCGACATGCTCGACGACGACACGTTCGAGGACTTTTCCAACACGGCGGCGCCGCCGGAGCGGGAGAACGTCCCCGAAGGCCGTCACCCGTTCACGATCAAGTCGGCAGAGATCGCGGACGGCCGGCTCAAGGTGATGCTGGTCCATGAGGACGCCAGGTACTACTGGGTCAGGTGTGATCCGCCGACGACGGCGAAGTCGTTCGCCAAGATCGCCGGCTCGCTCGCGAAGGCCCTCGGGCTCACCGGAGGCCAACTCCGCGACGCGATCCTGGCCGGCGGCGACGGTGTCGTCGGCCGGAAGGTCGTGGCGAGGATCTGGCACGGCACCGGCTCGAAGGGCGGGATCTTCCCGAACGTCGGCGAGTTCCACCAGCCGGAACCCGAAGCGGCCCCGGCCAAGCCGGCCGCGAAGCCGGCCGCCAGGACGGCCACGAAGAAGGCCGACGCCGTCTCCCGGCCGCCGGAGGACGACATCCCGTTCTGATCCATCGCGGCCGCTCCCGGCCGCAGGGGCCCGCGCAGGCCCCAGGGAGAGCGCAGCCGGCGGTCGCGAAGTAACACCGGCAGCAGACACCCGGGAGCGGCCTGACTCACCGAGACCCGGATCAGCCGGCCGCCCCACGACACGGGGCACGAACACACGGAGGGAATCGTGGGAACCTACATCGAATCGGACGCCGATCTGCCGCTGGTGGCGCTCTGCCGCCGGCCCCCGGCCCCGACGCCGGTCGAGGCCGGGCTCGCGGCCGGGGCGGCCTGCCTGGCGAAGGCCGAGCGGGCAGGCTTCGACGCCGGCGCCGCCCGGGCCGCGGTCCTCGAGCTGCTCGCGGACGGCCGGCCCCGCTCCGGCGAGGAGATCGTCGATCACTGCCAGCGGCTCGGCCTGGTGCCCCACGACTCGCGGGCCTTCGGGCCGGTGTTCGGGACGCTGGCCCGGCACGGGCGGATCGAGGCCGTCGGGTTCACGACCAGGCGGAAGGGGCACGGGACGGCAGGGGCGAGAGTGTGGCAGATCACGGCGGCGTCGCGGTGACGCTGGTCGGGCGTTGTGAAGCATGCATAAAAGAAGAGGGCAAGAGAATGGGATACGAATTGGTCGGGACGCCAAAGACCGAGAAGGTTACGCAGCAACTGGCGGTCAGGTTTCGCGACATGGAGCCAGTGCCGCACGATCGTCCGTTGAATCCAAAGCGTGTTGAGGCTTACAGAAAGATGCTTACTGCCGGTCTTTTTCGGCCCGTGCAGTGGGCCACAGTGCACTGCAACGAGACGCAGGCGACCTACCGCGTAAACGGAAAGCACACGAGCAACCTTTTCGCGGAATATGAGGAACTTCCGCAGGTAATACATGCCACGATTGAGCATTACCACTGCGACGATCTTGATGACGTGGCGAGGCTTTACGCAACATTCGACAGCCGCACGCAAGTCCGGACGACTAACGACATCAACCGCGCGTTTGCTGCGATCGACGATGAGTTGTCGCAGGTGCCGACGAAGATCATAAATCTGTGCGTAACGGCAATAGCTTTTGTAAAGCACGGCAATGAGTACGCAAAGGTTGCCGCTGCTGAGCGAGCCGAGTGCCTTTTGGAGGAATCTGGCAAACGATTCGTGTTGTGGGTTTACGATGTTCTTGGGGGCCACTGCGGAGAGAAAACTCGCCTTCTATGGAGAGGTCCAGTAGTTGCCGCAATGCATGCGTGCTATCAGAAGTCGCGGCGTGACGCGAGCGAGTTCTGGCTCGCGGTACGAGATGGAACTGGGGCTACTCCAAAAACACCAGACCGCGTCCTTCACAGGTTTTTGCTGTCTAAAACAGTCAACTACGGTGGCGGCGCGACTTCAAAGAATGCCAGCGCTATTGCTGCCCCGCGAGAAATGTATGTCAAGTGCCTGCATGCATGGAACGCCTGGCGTCGCGGCGCCACGACTGATCTGAAGTACCACGCCCAGGCCAAGATTCCAGCCGCGTCGTGACGTGCATCAGCCGCCCTCGTGACAGGCACGGAGCCGCTTCGACGCGGCGGGGCGGAATGGAAAGGAGGCCAAAATGGCCGGTGAATGGATTCCCTACGATGTCTGCCTGCCGCAGAAGCCGGAGGTCCTCGAGCTGGTCGACCGGACGGGGCTCGCCCCCGACCAGGTCGTCGGCCGGCTCCTGATGCTCTGGGGCTGGGCGGCTTTGAACAGCTCTGACGGGACGGCCCGGATGTCGGTCCGGCTCCTGGGGAGGATCTGCGGGGGCGACGAGGAGTTCTGGCGGGAGGTCGAGGCGGTGGGCTGGCTCGTGATCGACGCGGACAACGGGACCGTTGCTATCCCCGGATGGGATCGCCGGTTCTCGAAATCCGCGAAAACACGGGCAATGCACTCGATTCGGGCGGACGATGCGCGGTCGCGCACGGGTGAGTGCGCGAAAGCGCACGGGGCCGTGCGCGGTCGCGCACCAGAGAGAGGAGATAGAGGAGATAGAAATTCTTCTTCTTCCCCCGGGGATGCTGCGCGGACGGAAGGCGGCGGCCCTGCCGGGCCGTCCGGCTGGGAGACGCTCCGGACGGCCTGGGCGGAGGCCGTGAAGCGGAAACACGGGAAGGCATGGTGCCTGCCGACGGCCCCGGACAAGCTCGCCGACCGGCTCGACGAGCCCGGATGGTTCGAGAAGGCCCTCGCGGCGATCGAGGCCCTGCCCCGCTGCCGCTACTTCGCCGACCCGGTGACGCTGCCGCAGCTCGTCGCGCCGGGGTTCGTCGACAAGGTCCTCGGCGGGCAGTTCGACAACCCGCGGCACGCCAGGCCGGCCGGCAGGCCGGGCGAGGAGCCGCCCCCGGCTCCGCTGTCGACCTGGAGCCCCGGCGAGCTGGCGGCCTTCGAGGCGTCGAAGCGGGCGATCGCGGACAAGATCCGTCAAGGAGGTGCGGCGTGACACCCTGCACCGCCCCCCGCTGCGGCGCCGAGGCCCGCTGGTCCGTCGCCGGCCGGCACCTCTGCCGCCGGCACATGCTCGACGCCCTGCTCGCGGGGCGGATCGGCCAGGCCCACGCGGTCCCGCTGGAGGCCGAGGCCCTCGAGGTCGAGCCGGAGCCGGTGGCGCGGCTCACCGATGCGGAGCGGGAGGCGGTGGCCGCGGCGACTGCCAACCACCAGAGGCTTTGCGACGAGTACGGGCCGAGCGAGGAGGACGAGGAAATTCTCGCCGCGCTGCGAGGACTGCTGGAGCGGACGAAGTGAGAACGTGAAGGATCAGGAGCGGCGAACTATGGACACTGACAACACGCAGGGCGCGGCTGAGCCGTCTCCTGCATCCGTTGGTTCTGTGGCGAACGAGACGGCCATCGACTCGCGGACGCTGGCGGTCAAACTCCACGCCGTCGCGGCTGCTGCTTGCTACGGCGATCAGGCGATTCGGGACTGGCTTCACATCGCGGCGAACCACATCGCGATCCACAACATGGGCATCACCGGATGCGGCCGATGGATTCCAGTGACGGAGCGGCTGCCAAACAGAGGCGAGTGGGTTCTGGCGTATGGGCCGCACTACTCGCATATAGTTGCGGAATGCGATCGCGGCGAATGGCGATCGGTGTATAGGGACAGCGAAACTGGAGAGCCTTGGCTGCGTGAAGCCGGAATGGTCACCCACTGGATGCCGCTGCCGGCCCCGCCTGCGGACGGCAAGTAGCCACAGAACCATGTTTCTACGGTTCCGCATAACCCGCCTCCAGCCGTATATCACCCGGCCGGATCGACGCCAGCCTGCGGCGTGACGGCGAGAGCCGGCGTTATGCGGAGCCGTCTATCACGCCCCGGCCGCCGCGCTGGACTCGTGGGCTGGAACCGATAGCGTCGTCGGTGCATGGATGCACCGAACGAGATCGCGGTAGAGATCCCAGGCGACCCGATCCCGCAGCCGCGGGCGCGGGCTACGCGCGGCGGGCACATGTATACGCCCGGGAAGACGATCCGCCCGTACAAACAGGCGATCGCGATCCGCGTCGGCCTCGAGGCCAAGCGGCGCCGCTGGAAGGCGAGCGACGGGCCGTTCGAGGTCGTGATCGTGTGTGTGTTCGCGCGGCCGCCTTCGCACTGGACGAAGGCCGGCGACCTGGCGGCCTCGGCCCCGGCGTTCCCGGGCCTGCGGTGCGGCGACTGGGACAACCTGGCGAAGGGCGTTCAGGACGCCGTGACGGCCTGCGGGGGCGTCTGGCACGACGACACCCAGGTGATCGACGGCCGCGCGATCAAGCGCTACGCCGCCCGCGGCGAGCCGGCCCGGACGATCATCCAGATCCGGAGGCTCTGACCGTGTCCAGGGCCCAGAAGGACCTGAAACTCTGGCTGTCTCCCGAACAGGAGCAGCTCGCCCGGCGGCTTCTGGCCGACGGGGTCTGCCACCGCGACGTCGCCTCCGCGGTCGGGGTCACCTATCGGCGGCTCCTGACGAGGATCCTCGACCAGCTCGCCGACGCGAAGGTCGGGCGCGGCCGCGGCGGAGGCCCTCGCCGCCTGGTCGACCCGACGCCGGCCGAGATCGCCGAGATCTGCCAGGAGATCCGGGCCGGCTGGACCGAGGACCAGCGGGCGGAACGCTGGCACCCACTGCATCACAACTTTTCCGGCGACCGTCTCCCGGAATAACCTCGCGGCATGGCACTGGTCACATCTCTCCCCGGTCCGCTCTCCGTCGCGTTCCGTCGCGGCGATGAGTTCTCGACGCTGCTCGACTTCTCGTTCGCGACGACCGGCTACACGTTCGCGGCGGCGATCTACTCGGTCGTGACCGGGGTCACCGTCGCCACGCCGACGCTCACGGTCGTTTCCCATGCGAACGGCCAAATCAACCTCGCCCTCTCCGAGGTGCAGACCGCCGCCTTGGCGGCCGGCACCTACGGGCTCCGCGTCGAGTGGGTCGCCCCCGGCGACGCGAAGCGGACCGCAACTCAAGGAACCGTCGAGGTCTATCCGTGAGCCCGATCTCCGTCACCGCGAGCGAACAGAACGTCGGGGTCTCGGTCTCCGGCGGCCAGGGCCCGGCCGGTCCCCAGGGAGCGACCGGCGCCGCCGGCCCGGCGAACACGCTCGCCGTCGGCACTGTGACGAGCGGCGCGACCGCGGCCGCCACGATCACCGGCGCGGCTCCGAACCAGACGCTGAACCTCACGCTCCCGAAGGGCGACACCGGCGCGGCCGGGGCCACCGGAGCGGCCGGTCCAGCAGGCCCAGCCGGCCCCCAGGGGCCGCAGGGACCGCAAGGCGACACGGGACCGGCCGGGGCCACCGGAGCCGCTGGAGCGACGGGACCGCAGGGCCCGAAGGGCGACACAGGAGACACCGGCCCGCAGGGGCCGCAGGGCCCAGCCGGGGCCGCAGGTGCCACGGGAGCGACCGGCGCCACGGGCCCGGCAGGCCCGACCGGGCCGCAGGGGGCGACCGGCCCGCAGGGCGACCCCGGCGTCGTCTCGGCCACGGCTCCGGTCACCTACGCCGCGCAGACGGTCGGCCTCTCGGTCGGGGCTGGGCTCACGACCTCGAGCGGCGCCCTGGTGCCAAACTTCGGCGCGACCGCTGGCACGGTCTGCGTCGGGAACGACGCCCGGCTCTCCGACTCGCGGACGCCGACCACTCACACTCACGCCGCCGGCGACATCGCCAGCGGCACGATCGCGACGGCGCGGCTCGGGAGCGGGACGGCGTCGTCTTCGACGTTCCTCCGCGGCGACCAGGCCTACGCGTCGACCAGTGACGTTTTCGAGTTCACGCGTTCGGTGTCTCCGTCCGGCGCGACCGGCTCAAACGGCGCGTGGACGTGGACGCTCCCATCTACGGCAAAAATGGTCCGTGTTACGGCCATCGGTGGCGGCGGTGGCGGCGGCAGCGGGCGACGAGGGGCATCAGGCACGGCAAGATTCGGAGGCGGCGGCGGTGCCTCGTCTGGGCTGTGCGACGTGCTTTTTTCCGCGTCTGCCGACGGGATCGCGGGGCAATCGCTCACGGTTTCAGTCGGCGCCGGCGGTGCAGGCGGCGCGGCGAGGACAACGGACGACACCAACGGCGCCGCAGGGTCTGCGGGCGGCAACACTACCGTGGCTTGGGGATCTCGGTCGCTATTCGCTGGCGGCGGCGGAGGTGGTGCGGGCGGCACGGCGGCAGCTGGGACCGGCGGTTCGATCAACCTCTATTCGATGATGCTCGGGATCGCCGGCGGCTCGTCCTCTGTTTCGGGGCAGGCAAACGCTCCGAATCCTGGGCAGAGCTGGGCAACGGCCGGCTCCATCTACATGACGGCGGCCGGCGGCGCCGGAGGCGGCGGGATTTCAACTGCCGACACTTCTCGCGCCGGCGGACAAGGACGCGGCGATCACCTGCTCGCGGGACTCACGAGTGCATTCGGATCGAATTCCGGCGGAACCGCCGGAGGCGGCGCAGGTCCGAGTGCGGTTGACTCCAACACGAATTCGATCTCCTGGGCCGGTGGCAGCGGCTCCGGCGGCGGGGGCGGCAACTCCACCACGGCCGGCGGCAACGGCGGCAACGGCGGCCGCTACGGCGGCGCCGGGGCCGGCGGCGGCGCAGCATTCAACGGCTACAACTCCGGGGCCGGCGGCAACGGCGCAGAGGGGTACGTCCGGATCACCGTCTGGTACTGAATATGGCAAACTCTCTCGCGATCGTGAATGCTGCCGGCCGCGTCGTGACGTTCGTCCGACCAGACCTTCCCGAAGGCTGGTCTCCGCCAGACGGATGCAGGGCCGTACCGGACGACCAACTACCGGCCGGCTGGCAGTACGCTCCCGACGAGCGGCCTGTCCCGACGACGATTTCCGCCCGGCAAGCCCGCCTCTGGCTGGTGCGCCACGGCATCGGCCTGGCGGCCGTCGATGCGGCGATCGCGTCGATCCCCGACGCGATCAACCGCGAGAGCGTCCGCGTCGAGTGGGAGTACGGGACCGAGGTCCACCGTGACAGCCCGTGGCTCGCCGCTCTCGGCCCGTCCCTCGGCCTCGACGCCGCCACGCTCGACACCGCGTTTCGCGAGGCCGCGGCGATCTGAAACTTTCCCGCCACTCCGGCCCGCGGTTACGGTCTCCGTATGCCCACGTTCTCCGCATTACCGGCCGACCTGACGCTGGCGTTCGTCCCGGGCGACGAGTTCGCGCTGGGGATCGACCTGTCGATCGACGGAACCGGGTTCTCCTGGACCGCCATCGTCTATGAGGTGGCGCCGTCCTACCAGAACGGCGTCGCGATCGCCTCGCAGGGCGCGACCGCGGCGACCTTCGCGATCGAGGTGACCAGCGCCGCCCTCGGCCAGCTCGTCCTGTCGCTCACCGAAACGCAGACCGCGGCCCTGTCGCCGACCAAGAGCTACCGCTGGTTTTTCCGCGGCGTGTCGCCCGGAACAGTGACCAGGACCTACCTCTCCGGCGTCGTGTCGCCGACCTCGCCATGAGCGTGACGATCACCGGGAGCCCTGTGACGGTCGCAGTCTCCGGCACGACCGCGAGCGTGACCGTCGCGCAGACTGGCGACCGCGGCCCGACCGGCAACACGGGGCCGGCGAACACGCTGGCGATCGGCACGGTCGCGACCGGCACCGCCGCCGCCACGATCACGGGCGCCGCGCCAAACCAGACGCTCAACCTCACGCTTCCCCAGGGTCCGGCGGGGGCCACTGGGGCGGCCGGACCGAACCTCGAGCTACAGACGACCGCGACGCACATCCAGTGGCGCGTCGTCGGCGGCTCGACCTGGTCGGATCTCGCCACGCTCGCGTCGATCGCCGGCCCCGCCGGGGCCACCGGCGCGACGGGCGCGACGCTCGAGCTACAGACGACCGCCTCGCACGTTCAATGGCGACCGGTCGGCGGCTCGACCTGGACGAACCTCGTCGCCCTCTCCGCGATCACCGGGCCGCAGGGGGCAACCGGGGCCGCCGGACCCGCGAACACGCTCTCGATCGGCACGGTGACCACGGGGGCCGCCGGCTCGTCGGCCTCGGCCACGATCACGGGCACCGCGCCGGCCCAGACGCTGAACCTGACGATCCCCAGGGGAGACGAAGGGACCGACGGAGGCGACGTTGAGTTCCAGGCCTCCGGGACGCACATCCAGTGGCGTTACGTCGGAGGCTCGACCTGGACGAACATCGTCGCCCTGTCGGCGATCACCGGCCCATCCGGGGCCACCGGCGCGGCCGGGGCAACCGGCCCCGCCGGGTCCGCCGCCACGCTGACCATCGGCACGGTGACGACCGGAGCGGCAGGGTCGAACGCCTCGGTCACGAACAGCGGCAGCAGCTCGGCCGCGGTCCTCGACATCACTATCCCACGAGGGAACACAGGCTCCGGCGGTGTCTCGCTCGGCCTGGTCCTCGCCCTGTCATAGGTGACGCATGGCAAACCCGAACATCGCCTCGGCCTCGACTGTCGTCCTCAACAACGCATTCGTGAGGCTCGACAACACGACCGAGACCCAGATCGTCAGCAACGCGGCCTCCTCCGGGAAGGTGTATCTCATCGACTCGCTCATCGTCGCGAACGTGGACGGCGTGAACGCCTGCGACGTCACGATCTCGGTCTACGCCTCGGCAACGAACACGGGCACGGCGACCAAACTCGCGCACACGATCACGGTCCCGGCCGACGCCACGCTCGTCGTCGCGTCGAAGGATCTCGGCCTCTGCCTGACCGAGGCCGAGTCGATCTACGCCACGGCCTCGGTCGGCGGCGACCTTCATGTCGTCGCCTGCTGGAAAGAGCTGTCTTGATTCCTGGAGGTGACGCGTGAGGGGGCCAGGAGGATACATCGGATTCCGTCGCGTGCCGGCGGCCTCGGGGGTGCATTCCGCCGCGAGCGGTGTCTGGACGCTGCGCGAGGCCGAATCGTTCAAGCGGGCGGGGACCTGGCCGGTTTCGAGCGACGATTATTTTTCCAGTGTCGCCCTGCTGCTGCACGGCGAGGGCAGCGGCGCTACGATCGTGGACTCGTCTCCGACGCCGAAGACGGTCACGGCCTACGGCGACGCCACGCAATCCACGACCCAGGCGAAGTGGGGAAGCAAGAGCATCAGCAGAGGCACGAACGGCGCCGTCAATCTGGGCGTGGGGATGAACGGATTCGGCTCCGCTAACTTCGTGATCGAGGGATGGTTCTACGTCGTGAGCGTCAGCGATTTCAATTGGTTCTATGGATCGCGTCTGACTGGAATAACGGGCGGCGTGCATTTCAACTATTTCTCCGGAACGTGGAAGAGTGAATTCGCGACCGGCGGCGGCTGGCTCAGGGTCGACAACCTGGCAGTCCCGACCTCCGCGTGGTTTCATTACGCGTTCGTGCGATCCGGCACGACTGTGAGAACGTACATCAACGGGGCCTCGCAGGGGTCCGTTACCGTCGGGACGTCGGCGCTCACTGGAGACACGGGGGCGATCACTCTGTTCAGCAGCGCGACGGCGACCTCCTCTTCATCCAACGGCGTGAATGGATTCGTCGACGATCTCCGTATTACTATCGGGACGGATCGCGGTTACACAGGCTCCACGATCGCCGTGCCTACCGCCGCATTCCCTGACTCATAGTTTGGCATCCCATGACCACGCTCTACTACGCCCTCCAGGACGAGCAGACGATCTACCTGCTCTGCCAGCTCGCGCAGACCGGCTGTCTCGCCTACCTCGTCTACAGGCACCGATGAGGGGGCTGTCGTGACGCAACCTGTCCCACGCTGGCGGCCGCCCACGATGCGGCGAACGGCGACGAAGGAGATCGCCCACTACCGGACCGCCGACTGGCAGGCGAAGCGGCAGCGGATCGCGATCCGCGACGCCTACGTCTGCCGCGACTGCGGCCGCGTCGCCTACGGGAGGCAAGGCCACGCCGACCACGTCGTCGCCCTCGAGGACGGCGGCCGGGACGACGACGATAACCTCGCCTGGCGGTGCAGCTCGTGCCACGGGAAGAAGACGCGAGCGGAGCAACGGGCGCGGCGTTCTGTGACTGCCGAAACGGCACGTTCAAGGGGGGTGGGGTCGGCAAGAAACATGCCGTTCAACGCATGACCCCAGGGCCCCGCCGCGCTAGTTTCCGGAGGTTTTCGATAGGGGGGCAAGGTTGACCCGTAACGCCACTCCCATACCGTGACGGCCTGGAGGCCCACCATGCAGATCCGCGACCGCGTCCGCGAACTACGCCGCGTCCGGGCCGGCGACCTGACGCCGAACCCGAAGAACTGGCGAACCCATCCGAAGGCCCAGGCCGACGCCCTCCGCGGGATCCTGGCCGAGGTCGGCTACGCCGATGCCCTGCTCGCCCGCGAGCTGCCAGACGGGTCGCTGATCCTGGTCGACGGTCACCTCCGGGCCGAGACCACGCCCGAGCAGGAGGTCCCGGTCCTGGTCCTCGACATCGACGAGGCCGAGGCCGACAAGCTGCTCCTCTCGCTCGACCCGCTCGCGGCCCTGGCCGAGACGAACGCGGTCGCCCTCGACTCGCTCCTCCGCGAAGTCGACACCGGGAGCGAAGGGCTCCAGCAGATGTACGCGGACCTCGCGGAAGCCGCAGACCTCTACCAGGACGACGCGAAGGAGGTCGTCGAGGACGAGGTCCCAGAGCCGCCGGCCGATCCGATCACGAAGCCGGGCGACCTGTGGATCCTCGGGGAGCATCGCCTGCTCTGCGGCGACTCGACGAAGGCGGAAGATGTCGAGCGGCTGATGGCGGGGGCGAAGGCGGACGCCGTCATCACGGATCCGCCCTATGGAGTCGGTTACGTTGGGAAAACAAAAGACGCACTGCCGGTTACAAACGACGGAAGGGATGGCCTGCCAAAACTGCTCGCCAAGTCGCTTTCGTGCGCAAACGAGATTAGCTTTCCAGGCTGCAGCTGGTATGTCTGCGCCCCGCCAGGCCCGCAATTCTTCGATTTCGCTGCCGTGCTGAAGTCGCTTGGGATTTGGAGGCAAACGCTGGCCTGGGTGAAGCAAACCCTCGTACTCGGGCATTCCGACTATCACTACCAGCACGAATGCATCTTTTACGGATGGACAAGTGGCGGAAAAAGACATTGGGGTAGCGATAGGTGCCAGGTCAGCGTGTGGGAGGAGGCCAAGGGAATCGACCTTCCGGCAATGAAAAAAGCCGACCTTGTCTCGCTGATAAGGCAGATGATCTCCGAGCGTGACCAACAAAACTCGACGGTCCTTAGGGAAGACAGGCCTACGGCGAGCAGGGACCATCCAACAATGAAGCCGGTCAGGCTGTTTGCGAGAATGATGCAAAACAGCACGATGAAAACCGCGACTGCTTTTGACCCGTTCCTCGGCTCCGGCACGACGCTGATCGCCGCCGAGCAACTGGGCCGCAAGTGCTACGGCATGGAGATCTCGCCGGCCTACTGCGACGTGATCGTGAAGCGGTGGGAGACATTGACCGGGAAGAAGGCAACCAGGGAGGGAGCCAATGGGAAAACGCGGACCGCGTAAGCAGCCGACGAAGCTCCGCCTCCTGCGAGGCGACCCGTCGAAGGAAGGCAAACACGCCGACGAGCCGGTCCCGCCGGCCGGGGCCGTCGTCGCCCCGGAGTGGGTGACCGGCAAGGCTCGCGAGAAGTGGGACGAGGTTGTCCCGCAGCTCGAGGCGATGGGCCTGATCACGCCGGCCGACACGGAGGCGATCGGCCGCTACTGTGCCATGTACGAGCAGTGGGTCCGCTACCTCGACCAGATCCGCCGCGGGCTCGACGTGCTCGTGATCCGGGACAAGGACGGCAAGGTGAAATACATGCAGTCGACGCCGGCCGCGACGATGTTCGTCAAGCTGGCCCACTCGATGCTCCGGATCGAGCAGGAGTACGGCCTGACACCGTCGGCCAGGGCCGGCATGGAGGTACGCGGTGGCGAAGTCCGAGACACGCTCCAGGCGTTCATCGAAGGCCGCGCCTGAGAAGGCGACGCGGAAGCCGCGCGGCCCGGCGTGGAAGCGGCGGCCCGAGTACGTCGCCGGCTACACGTTCGAGCAGGAGCGGGCCGACCGCGTCGTGGCTTTCGTCCAGCAGTTCGTCACCATGACGAGCGGCCGGAAGTTTGCCGGGAAGCCGATGAAGCTCATGCCGTGGCAGGTCCACGACATCATCGAGCCGATCTACGGCTGGGTGGACGACCAGGGCCTTCGCCGCTACCGGCGGGCCGCGATCTTCGTCAGCAAGAAAAACGGGAAGTCGTCCCTCATGGCGGCCCTTGTCCTCTACCACCTCCTGGCCGACGGCGAGCCCGGGGCCGCGGTCTTCGGGGCGGCCGTGGACCGGATCCAGGCCGGCGTCATCTACCGTTCCGTCGCCGCGAGCGTCCGGGCGAATCCCGAGCTCGCCCGGGCCCTCGAGGTGATCGACTCCCGCTCGACGATCGTCCACAAGCCGACTGCCTCCCGGTACACCTGCCTCGCCGCCGACTCGTGGCGGGCTGAAGGCATCGACGCCTCGGCCGTCGTGGTCGACGAGCTGCACGCCCACCGGAAGCCGGATCTCGTCCAGGCCTTGACCTACGCGGGAGCTGCTCGAGCCCAGCCGCTCGTCGTGGCGATCTCGACGGCCGGCGAGTCGCGGAACGGGATCGGCTACCAGTGGTACCAGGACGCCCGGCTGGTCGAGGCGAGCCCCGAGGCGAACCCGACATTCTTCGGCAAGATCTATGAGGCGAAGGAGGACGACGCCCGGGGCGTCGAATCGCCCGAGGTCTGGCGCGACGCGAACCCGTCCCTCGGCGTGACGATCTCCGAGAAGGACTTCGCGAACGACTACGCCGATAGTCTCACGAGCGGGACGAAGCGAACGTCGTTCCTCCGATACCGGCTCGGGATCTGGGCCCAGGCCGACGCCCGCTGGTTCCACGGCGACGACTGGGCAAAGTGTGGCCGCGAGCCGCTGGAGCCGCTGGCCGGCCGGCCCTGCTGGGTCGGGGTGGACCTCGCGAGCAACCTCGACATGACGAGCGCGGCCTTCGTGTTCAAAGAGGCGGACGGCTCCTACTCGGTCGAGTGGAAATACTGGGTCCCGTCGGAGACCGTCGGCGACCGGGTCCGCGAGGGCATCCCCTACGACACCTGGATCCGCGAAGGCTGGGTGACGGTCACGGACGGCCACCGGCTCGACCATGAGGCGGTCGCCCGCGACATCGTCGCGTACGGGGAGTCGCACGAGATCCGCGGCGTCGGGGTCGATCCCTGGCAGGCCGGGGCCCTGGAGACACTCCTCCAGCGGGAAGGGATCGAGGTGAAGTCGGTCGCCCAGCGGACGGCCTACCTGAACGCGCCCTGCAAACTGCTCGAGGCCCTGGTCGTCGAGGGCCGGCTCCGGCACGGAGGAAACCCGGTCGCGGCATTCAACGCCAACAACGTGTGTGTCTACACGGACCCGACGGGCATGATCAAACCCGACAAGGCGAAGAGCAGCGAGAAGATCGACGGCATCGCGGCGCTCGTGAACGCCCTCGCCCTGGCCTCGACCGACGACGCCGAAACCGGCAGCGCGGACGACTGGAAGATCCACGTTCTCTGAAACTTTACCGGGTGGATTGCGGGGGCTGACACTGGCGGCAGGCAGGGCGTGGAGCGCTGCCGCTCGAGGGTCCGCTGATGCCCCGCAAGCCTGCCGCCGCCCCGCGCCGAAAGAGTGCCGCGCGGCCGATCCGCGGGACGCTTGTCAACCTGCGGAACAGCCTGGCCGACATCAGCCTGAGCCTGTCGCCGCGCGACATCGGCCCCGAGACCGCGATCCGTGTCTCGTCGATCCTCGGGGTCGTGCGCTGGATCTCGCAGGCCGTGGCGGTGATGCCCCTCCAGATCATGCGGACGCTCCCCGACGGACGCAAGGAAGACGCGGCGATCCCCTGCTCCTACACGCTGCGGAAGCGGCCGAACCCGTGGCAGTCGGCCTATGACTTCTGGCAGCTCGTCGCCTACTGGACGGCCCTCCACGGAAACGCCTACTGCCGCGTCCTGCCCGGGCCGCGCGGCTTCTGTTCCGAGCTGCGGCCGATGCACCCGAGCCGGGTCAAGGTCGACCGGCTCTCCGACTACTCGCTCGCCTACAAGTTCTGGAACGACCGCGGCACCTGGGAACCGGTGCCAGCCTCGGAGGTGATGCACTGGCGATGGCTCTCGAATAACGGGACTATCGGCATGGCGCCGGCGGAACTGTGCGGGACGTCGATCGCCCTCGCCCGCCAGCTCGACACCGCGGCGACGGCCTTCTGGCAAAACTCCGCGCGTCCCGACGTCGTCCTGGAAACCCAAGAGAAGATCCCCGACGAGGCGATCGCGGCCCTCCGCGAACAGATCCGGACGCTCTACGGCGGCGCCGCCAACCGCGGCAGCGCGGCCGTTCTCCCGCGAAAGACGAAGCTCGTCCCGATCGAGAGTAACTCGATGGAGGCGAACCAGTTCCAGGAGCTGCGGGACGCGATCCTCCCCGACGTCTGCCGCTGCTGGGGCGTTCCCTCGACGCTCCTCGGGGATGCCCGGATGGCGAAATATTCGACCGTCGAGCAGGAGCACCTCTCCGCGCAGGTCTGGTGCCTGCTGCCCTGGCAGAAGCGTATGGAGGGCCCTGTCGATATGCTCCTCCAACCGGTCTACGGCGAGGACGTTTACGCGAAGCTCGACAACCGCGGGCTTCTCCGCGGCGACACCGCGGCCCGGTCGTCGCTCTACCAGACGCTCTGGAACATGGGGGCGATCACGCCGAACGAGATCCGCGACCGCGAGGATCTGCCGCTCCTCGAGGACCCGGCCGCGAACGAGACGTTCGTCCAGCTCGGGTTCTCGACGCTGGCCGCGGCCGCCGCCCAGGCCGGGGCCGCCGGGGGCGATCCGCCGGCGAGCGATCCGCCCGACGACACGCCGGCCGACGCGCCGCCGGATGACGAGACCCCGCCGGCCGACGAGCCGGCCCCCGGAGGGACGACCGATGTCGCAGCCTGAACGCCGCTACCTGCTGACCGCCGACCATCCCGACGCGATCGCCGTCGAGCGGCGCGACGATCAGCCGCCGCAGCTCGTCGGGATCTCGCCCCCGTGGGAGAGCCTGTCCGTCGACCTGGGCGGCTTCCGGGAGAAGTTCTCCGCGACCGCGTTCGACGGCCTGATCGACCGCAAGCCGACGGATCCGCGAGGCAAGATCGACGTCCCGTTCCTGTTCAATCACGACCCGAACCTGATCACCGGCCGGACGTCGAATGGCCGGCTCGACCTGACGAAGGAAGCCCGCGGCCTCGGCTACCGGCACACTCCGCTGCTCACGAGCAGCGGCAAGGACCTCGTGATGATGGTCGAGGATCGGACGATCACCGGCAGCTCGTTCGCGTTCACGGTGGCCGACGGCGGCGAGACCTGGACGGAGGATGAGCGCGGGAACGTGATCCGCACCGTGACGAAGGCGGGCGGCCTCTATGACATTTCCGCGGTGACGAGCCCGGCCTACCCGGCGTCGTCGGTCGCCCCTCGGTCCCTCGACCTCTGGCGATCCGCCCGCGCCGCCGCGGCCGCCCCCGGCTCCGCTCAGGGCCTGCTGATCTCGATCGACTTCGACCAGACGTTCACGGCCGCCCCCGGCCTCTGGCGGAGTTTCATGACCGAGGCCCTCGCCCGCGGAAACCGCGTCTGCTGTGTGACCCGTCGCGAGGACACGGAGAAGAACCGCGAGGAGCTGCGGCTCGCGTTCGGGGAGCATTTTGGCGACTTGGCCGGCGTCGTGCTCGCCGGGCCGGACCGACGAAAGCGGTCGGCCGCAGCCGACGCCGGCCTCTCGCCCGACATCTGGATCGACGACAAGCCCGAGACCGTGCCGGAGCCCGAGGAGACCCGCGGCGTCCGCGTGTCGAGCCTCGCCGGTGCTCGGGCCGCAGCGGCCGCCGCCGTCGCGAGGATGCGGATTCATGCCGGCTAAGTGCCCACGCTGCGGCGGTCGGGCCCGCGTCGATTCGTCGAAGCGGGCCGGGGACCGCCAGGTCCAGTACGTCGAGTGCCAGTCCTGCCGCGCCCGGTGCCGGCAGGTCGTCCCCGCGGATTCAATCTGGAGGCGCAGCCGATGACCGACACCAACGCCCCCGCCGCCGCGGCGGCCCCGTTCGACACCCTCGCGGCCCAGCTCGCCGCGTTCATGGCCGCGGCGAAGTCGTCGGCCGCCGGCGGCCTGACCTGGCAGGAGTTCGGCGAGCTGCTCGTCTCGCTCCTGCGGCTGTGCGTGACCACGCTCGACACGGTCGAGGGCCTGTCGGGCGAGGAGAAGCGGGCGGTCGTCCTGGCCGCGGCCGCGAACCTGTTCGACCTCGTGGCCGACAAGGCGATCCCCACGGCCGTCTGGCCGCTCTGGATCCTCGTCCGCCCGGCCGTCCGGTCGCTCGTCCTGGCGATCGCCGCCGGGGCGATGGAGCAGATCTTGAAACTCGTGAGGTCGTGATGATCACCGCGCTCCTGCTCGCCGCCGCCGCTCTGCTGTTCGCGAACCCCGAACACCTGAAGGCGATCCGCGAGGCCGTCCGGAAGAAGGCCGCCGCGGCAACGCTCCAGCCGCGGTACATGCTGGCCGTCGGCCTGGTGATCGGCGCCGCGATGGTCTGGTTCTCGGCTGGCCGCGACGAGGCGGCGCCGCCGCCCCCGGCCCCGGCCCCGGCGGGGCTGCACCTGCGCGGCCTGTTCCGCGGGCCAACGGCGTCGGAGGACGCGGCGACGATCGGGGCCCTCTGCTCCGAGCTGGCCGACGAGATCGAATGGGACGGCCGGCAGGCCGAGCCGTTCCTGAAGAGCGGCGTCGCGTTTGACGACCTGCGGCAGCGGGCCCGCGAGCTGCGATGCCGGGGCGTGTCGATCGGCGCCCGCCAGCCGGCGGCCCGGGACGCGATCCGCGTCTACCTCGAGGAGCAGGTCGGGACCGCCGGCGGCCCGGTGACACCGGAGCAGCGGGCGAAGTGGGTCGCCGCCCTCCGCGACATCGGCCGGGAGGCGACCGATGCGGCCCGATAGGCTTCGGCTCCTCGCCGTCTCCCTGCTTCTCGGTCTGGCCTTCGCGGCGGTCGTCGCGAGCCTGACGGGCGGCCCCCGGCCGGCCGGCTGGATCGACGAAGGCGACGGCCGGTTCGGCTGGCGGCCGGACCCCGCCGGCGTCCGCGAGTTCCTCGCGGAGCTGCCGGAGCCGACGTTCGCCCGGGCCGGGGCCGAGACGGTGGCGAAGGCCCAGGGGAAGGACACGTTCCTCTACCGTTCGGCCTACAAGGCCCACCAGGCCCTCTACGGCCGGCCGTGGATCGTCGAGCGGCAGGGCATCGGCGACTGTGTTTCGTGGGGCTGGGCCCACGGGATCTACGTCGCCCAGTGTGTCGACTGGGAGACCGGCCGACTCGCGAACCCGCCACCGTTCCCGTCCACCGAGGCGATCTACGGCGGCTCGCGTGTCGAGGCCCGGGGTAAGTCGGGCGATGGCGCCGCCCCCGTCGGCGGCTGGAGCGATGGCTCCTACGGCGCGGCTGCGGCCCGCTGGGTCCGCGACTGGGGCGTCGTCTACCGCGAGCCGATCGGCGACCTCGACCTCCGGGCCTACTCCGCCGACCGGGCGAAGCAGTGGGGCGCCTACGGCTGCGGCGGCAAGGGTGACGGCGGCCGGCTGGACGGCGTCGCGAAACGGCACCCGGCGACCCATATCGCCCTCGTCACGACCTGGGACGAGGCGGCCGCCGCGATCGAGGCCGGCTTTCCGGTGCCGGTCGCCTCGATGCAGGGCTTCGCGAACACCCGCAACGCCCACGGCTACGCCGCGGCCTCCGGCCAGTGGGCGCACGAGATGTGCTTCGTGGCCGTCCGCTACCAGCGGAACGGCTCGCCGTCCGACGCCCTGCTCTGCCTGAATTCCTGGGGGCCGAATTGGATCACCGGCCCGAAGTGGCCCGCCGACATGCCCGACGGCTCGTTCTGGGTCGAGCGGCGCGTCGTGGAGCGGATGCTCGCCCAGGAGGACTCGTTCGCGGTCGGGTCAATCGCCGGCTTCGGCTGGCGCGATCTGCACCACGGGAACTGGATGACACCCGCGCCGGAGGCTCGCCGATGACGGTCACCCTAAACAAGCGGCACGCGATCTACGCGGCGGCCGCGGTTCTGTTTCTGTTCTGGTGGAGCGGCTCGTCTCGACCGCCGCTGCCAAGCCCGTTCGCGCCCGAGCCCGACCGGCCGGTCCTCCGGGCGCTCGCGCGGCTCGCGAAAAATTTCCTCTGGGTGGCCCTGCTCGCCGAAGGCCCGCCGGCCTCCGCGGCCGAGTACCAGACCGTCCGGGCCCGCGTCGGGGACGACGGGCACCAGGTCCTCGAGCATGGCAGGGGGTGGTAGATGCTTTCTGGAATCTGGAAAGCGTTCCTCGCGTGGCTCGTCTGGCTCTCGGCCGACCCGGCCGCGATCGACGCGGAGGCCCCGAAGGCGGCCGCCGCGGTGGCCGCGGCCCGGGCGAGCCTCGCGGTGGACGCCGCGCCGCCGGCGCCCCCGGCTCCGCCGCCGGCCCCCGGCCCGACGCCGACCGGGTGCCGGTGCGGCTGCGTGAACGGCAAGATCAAGCCCGACGGCCGGATCGAGATCCCCTGCGAATGCTCGACGAGCTGCACCTGCAAGGCGTCGCGATGCGGCGGCGCCAACTGCCCCCGCTGAATTCGTCCTACCGTAGGACGGCCGAAACTTTTCCGGGGGTGGTGCGGGCTGGCATTCTCGCGAGCGTCGGCCCGAACACCACGCACGCAAGGACGCGAACCATGCCCAGCCCCAAGCTCGCTCGACTCCAGGACGAAACCGTCGCCATCGAGAACGAGATCAACGATCTCCGTTCCGTGACCCCGGCCGACGATGCCGACAAGAAGCGGATCGAGGAGCGGCTCGCCGCCCTGTCGAACCGGGCCGGCGAGATCGCAGCCGAGGCGAAGGGCGAGCGGGCCCTCGACGACAAGCTCGCCGCGCTGCGGGCCGTCAGGACCAGCGACTCCGAGCCGAAGAAGCCGGAGATCACGGACCAGGAGACGGACAGGGTCGACATCCGCGCCGGCGTCCGGGCCTTCCGGTCCGTGAAGATCGCCGCGGCGGTCGGCTCCTACCTCTGCGGCCTGTCCGGGTTCTCGAAGCGGGCGATGGGCGAAACCGTCGACGGCTACGGCGACGATTTCGTCGTGACCGAGCTGTACAACGCGATCGTCAACCGGCTCCAGTACCAGTCGGTCGGCCTCCAGCTCGCGAGCATCTTCCGGCCGCAGGGCCAGAAGCTGTCGATCCCGAAGTCGGGCGACGTCACGTTCGGCTTTGCTGCCGAGAACGTGGCGTTCACCGATCAGGATGTCGCGTCGAGCGGCGCCGAGCTGACGCTCTACGAAGGCGGGGCGTCGGTGCCCGTCTCGCGGGCCCTGCTCGAAGACTCCCCGGTCGACGTCGCCGGCCTGCTCGTGGATCGGTTCTCGCACGGCCTCGCCCGCTGGATCGACTCGGTCTGGCTGGGCGGGAACACCGCGAACCCCGCGATCACCGGCCTCGCGGCCTCGGTCGTGGCTGGGAACACGATCACGGTGGGCGCCTCGGCCTCCACCACGGCCGCCAATCTGGCCGACGTCGTCGGCAAGGTCGACGAGTCGATCATGGGAAATGGTGCCTGGGTGGTCTCGAAGGCCGGCTGGGTGGACCTCATGAAGCTCTGGGCGTCGCAGCAGACGACGATGGTCGTCGGCGGCGGCCGGATCGTTCCCACCATCATGGGTGCCCCGGTGTACCTCGTGAAGGGTCTCCCGGCGTCGACGCTCGCCCTGTTCGGCGATTTCTCGATGGCGACTGCGGTCGGCATCAAGGACACCGGGCTGGAGATCAACGTCGCCCGCGAGCTGCTCGTCCGCAGCCGGCAAGTTCTCTACGTCGCCTCGACTCGGGTCGGTGTGAGCAACCACGGCCCCGAGTTCGTCGGCCGGCTGGCGAAGGCTTGAACCTGACCGCGTGAGTGCAAACCAGGCCCGGGGGCCGGCAGGGATGCCAGCCCCCGGGCCGCCCCGTATCCGGAGGCCCCATGCAGACCGAGCCCCTCCGCCTGACCAGGAACTACCGCGGCTACCGCCGCGGCGAGGTAATCCAGGCGACGGCCGGGCTGGCGAAGACGCTCGTCGAGGCCGGCGTCGCGGAGCCGGTGAAGGCCGCCCCGCGGATCCCGGGCCTCGATGTCGAGCGGGCGGTCGAGTCGGTCGTGATCGAAACGAGGTGACCCGTGCCGATCCCGGCCCAGCCGAACACCGCCGCGAAGAACCTGATCGTCACGCCGCTCCGCGGCATGGGGTCGGCGAAGGTGGACCTCGTCCGCAACGGCGCGAGCGTTGTCGTGACCGTGACGTTCGTCGCCGGCCTGAACTACTCAGGCTGGAGCTGTTACGCCGAAGCCTCCGCGATGAACAACAATCCGCCAGCTTTCCAGGTCGGCGAGCCCTTCTATTCAATCGCCATTCCGAAGACGATCACGACCGACGGCTCCGGCCGGCGGGTGGTGACGCTGACGTTTACGCCGGCCACGTTCTACGGGCTTTCTGGCCTCGACTTCGACAACCGCTTCATCGTCTACCCGCGTTCGTTCCGGCTGGAGTGCTGGCACGAAAACGTGATCGGAGGCATGGTCTATGCCGACCTCTTCCTCGGGGGCACCGTGACGCTGACGACGGCCCAGCCGAACTACATCCACTCGGTGAACCAGGCATGAAACCAGACACCCTCCGCGTGATCCAGTGGCCGGTAATCGAGCCCGTGAGCCTCGTCGAGGCGAAGGCCCAGGTCGGCCTGATGCCCGACCAGGCCGACCACGATACGCTCCTCCTTGGGAAGATCGCCGCCGGTCGCCGGCTGATCGAGCGGCGGCTCGGCCAGACGCTCGTCGCGACCCAGTACCGGGCGACCTGGGCGACGGCCCCGCCGGTCCTGACGCTCCCAGCCCCGCCCCTGCTCATGAATGAGACCTACCCGCTCGCCGTCTCGGTGGACGGCGTGGCCGTGGCGGCCGGCGACCTCGAGGTCGACGCCGACGCGATGCCGGCGACGGTGAAACTCCCGACCGGCGTGGCCGGGAAGGTCGTCGCGACCTACTGGGGGGGCGTGGCCCCGGGGACGCCCGTCGCCCCGCAGCTCCGCGCGGCCCTGCTGATGTACGTCGAGCATCTGTTCAAGAACCGCGGCGTCCTGGCGGAGGACACGGCGGCCGAGCTGCCGCAGGCCTTCGAGGCCCTGCTCGCCAGCGAATCCCACGATGGGGGATGGTGACATGGGTCTCCCGTCCGGACTGCTCCGCGAGGTGTTCGCGATCGAATCGCCGACCGAGACCCGGAACGCCCTCGGCGAGAGCGTCCAGGCGTGGAGCGAGGTCGGCCGCGTTTACGGCTCCTATGAGGCGGTGAGCTACTCGGAGCAGCAGCGGCGCGGCCAGATCGGCGGCTCGACCCAGGCGACCGTCCGGATCCGCTACGTCGAGGGCCTCCGCGGCAACTGGCGGCTGCGGTGGGTGAGCCGCGCGGACCGGATCCTCTACATCTCCGCGGTCGTCGAGAAGGGCGCCCGCGAGGAACACGAGCTGACCGTCGAGGAACAGGCCACATGATCGCGCTCAACTGGCGGGGTATGTCTGGCGAGGTGGGGGCGATCATGTCCCGCTATGACGAGCTGCCGCGGCACATCGCGAAGAAGCATCTCGGCGCCGCGATGAAACGAGCGCTCAAGACCGGCGTCCCGGTCCTGCGGAAAAACACCCCGAAGCGAAAGAAGACGCTCCGCGCGTCGGCGGTGACCCGCGACACGCGCGGCCGGTTCACGAAGGGCTCCGGCAAGATCCGGAACATCGCCGGAAACCTCCGCCGGGCGGCGACCGTGAATTCCAAGTACATCGGCAAGAACCGCGACGGATTCGTGATCGGCAGGCTGGGCTACAAGTACGGCACCGAGAGCCGGAAGGCGATCTGGCTGGAGTTTGGGACCGCCCAGATCGAGCCGCGAAAGATCATGGAGCGGACCTACGCCCAGGTGAAACAGCCGGCGTCGAAGATGCTCGTCGGCGAGATGAGGAAGGCCCTCGATCGGGCCTGTGTCGAATTGGCCGCCGGGAAGAACCCGGGCGGCGCCCCCGGCTTCCGCCGCAAGAGGTGAACCGATGCCGATCCCCACGAACTATGCCGAGGGCTGGCTCCGCGACGCGATCGAGGACGCGGCCGGGTGCCCGGCCTACCCGCTGGCGGTGCCGGAGGGCGTCCTGCCGCCGTTCGTCATGTACGGCCAGGCAGGGCAGGAGGACCTCCAGACGCTCGACGAGGGATTCGGCTCCTCGACCCTGGTCCAGGGCACGTTTTCCGTGTCGATCTGCGCCGACGGCTACCTCCAGGCGAAGCAGCTCGCCCGGCTGATCCGGGCCGCGCTCCGAAACTTTACCGGCCTCGTCGGCGACTTGAAGATTCACGAGACGACGATCACCGGCCAGCAGGACGGCGACGCGGTGTTCCTCGAAGGCCGCGACGTCCCGACCTACATCGTCGAACAGACCTACGCGATCACCTGGGAGGAGTAAACCATGCCCGATCCCGTGACCTTCATCAGCTCGCAGGGGACGACGTTCTCCTTCGCCGGCGAAACCTTCAAGTGCATCGACATCTCGCACGAGGGCTCGGCCCCGAGCCGCGAGCGGGTCGACCTCTCGACGCTCGACCTTGCCGACGGGAGCGAGAAGGTCTACGCGAATGCCCCGCTCAAGGAGCCTGCGGACCCGCTCAAGTTCACGATTCAATTCCGCGCCCACGGCAGCTCCGACGGGCCGGCCGCTGGCGCCGAGGGCACGCTCACCACGACCGGCGGCAGCGGCACCTACCGCTGCACGGCGTCGAGCATCAGCTGGAAGACCGGCGCGTTCGTCGAGGGCTCGGCCACGTTCGAGCAGGTCCTGAGCTGATCCGGGGGTGATCCGTGCCCCTGCCCCCAAGTTCCCATCCGTGCATCGTCACATTCGCCGGCGTCCAGATCGGCGCGCTGACCGGGTTTGACTCGGAGGCGCAGGCGGGTCAACTCCAGGACGTCACTCACGGCAACAGCCAGGTGGTCGGCTACGGAATGTCCTCGCGGGTCGTCAAGGAATGGGACTGCACCTCGGTCGAATCGGCGACGGCGGCCTTCCAGTTCTGGGGGCCGCCTTCGTTCTCGATCCAGGATGTCGGCATGCGCGGACTGCTCACGTTCTCGGCCCCCGGGAACACTTACTCCGGAGAGGCGATCCTCACCCGCTGGAGTCACTCCGGCAGGAAGGGAGAGTTTTCTTCCGGCTCCTGCTCGTTCCAACTCACAGGGACCTCCTGACATGACGACGATCACGACGTTCGACGATCTCCTCGCGCTCGGTGAGACCGGCGCCCCGATGCCCTACTTCTGCCGGGCGTGGAAGCGGACGGTCCTCCTCAAGGACCCGACCGCCGAGGATCTCGACGTCTGGCGGATGTATTGCAACAGGAACAAAGCGGCCGACGCCCCGTTCTCCGCGCGGCTCCTCCAGATCATGCTCGTCAACGACAAGGGCGCGCCGATCATTCCGCCCGGCGACGAGGGCCTGGACGCCGTGGCGATGATGCCGGCCGCCGGCGTGGCCGAGGTGGCCGAGGCGGCGATGAAGCTGATGGCGGGGCCGACCGAGGACGAGGTCGAGGAACTGGAAAAAAACTCCGACGCCAGCCGCTCGAGCTGATGCTCTACCGGCTGGCTTTGGAGTGCAACGTCTGGAACGTCGAGGAGGAACTGAAACCACGGATCAAGCGGTCACAACTGGCGCGGTGGGCGGCCTATTACCGCGTCGAGCCGTGGGGCAACCCGTGGCGGCGGGCGGGCCGGATGACCGCCCTGATCCGGGCGGCGCTCGGGTGCCGGTATGACCGCGGCGACGAGGAGCGGTTCCTGCCCAGTTATCGCGAGGGAGACGAGAGCCGGCCGGCGGTGCCACAGACGGACGAGGAGATCGCGGCGGCTCTGGCCGCCCTGCCAGGGCTAAAGAGGGAGCGGAAATGGCGGACATCGGCAAGGTACGCGCAGTATTCACGGCCTCGACGAGCGGGCTCGTCGCGGGCGTGAATCAGGCCGTCGGCAGTATGTCGAAGATGGAGGCCGCCGTCGGCAGTCTCCGGAGCGGGATGACCGCGCTCGTCGCGATCCAGGGGGCCCAGCTCTTCGCATCGGTCGCCGGGGCCGTGAGCCGCGGCGTGTCCTCGATGATCTCCTACGGGCAGGCCCAGGCCGAGGTGATCGACCAGCAAAGCAAACTTGCGGCGCGGCTCGGGATGACCCTCGGAGAGTTCTCCGGCCTCGCCCTCGCCGGTGACCTGGCCGGCGTTGGGATGGACACGATCGCGAAGGCCGCGACGAAGGCCGATATCGCGTTCGTGAAGGCCTCGCAGGGCTCGAAGGTGGCCCAGGCCGCCTTCGCCGGGCTCGGCCTCTCCGTGGACCAGCTCGGGGGCCTGTCGGCCTCGGAGCGGTTCGACGCGATCGCCGCGGCGATCGCCAAGTTCCCGACCGAGGCCCAGCGGGCGGCCGCGGCCGTCCAGATCTTCGGGAAGTCGGGCGTCGAGCTGCTCCCGCTCTTCTCCCAGGGGGCCGAGGGGATCGCCCAGGCCCGCGAGCAGGCCGAGCGGCTCGGGCTCACGCTGACGAATGCCCAGGGCCAGGACGTCGAGGCGATGAACGACGCGTTCACGATGGCAGGCAAGGCGATCGAGGGCGTCGTGAACCAGGTCGTCGCCTACCTGTCCCCGGCCGTGAAGGAGGTCGCCGACACGTTTACGAACCTCGTCGGCTCGATGGGCGGCGCGAACCTCGGCCAGGCGATCGGCGACGGGATCCTCCAGGGGGCGCGGTTCCTGGCCGGGATCGGCGATTGGCTGATCTCCAATCTGTCGAGCGTCTGGGAGTACGTCTCCCAGGTGGGCGGGCAGTGGGGAAGCGTGGCCGACGCGATGAATCGGATCGCCGGCTTCCTCTCCGGCGTGTTCAACGCGGCCGAGGCCGGGCTCGGCGTGGTCGTCCTCGGGTTCGGGGCGGTCGTCGAGGGCATCGCGCGGCTCCTCCGGGCCGGCGGGCGGTTCCTCGGTCTCGACACTTCCGGGCTCGACGCCTACGTCGAAGGGGCGAAGGCATTCAACGCGGAGATCACGAAGGGGATCGACCAGAACATCGCCGACTCGAAGGCCGGCTTCGAGCGGGCGTTCGGCGAATCGACCGCCCCCGTCGGCGCCGCCGTCGCCGGGCCGCTGACGACGGCCCTCGACGGGGGGATCGACCAGAACATCGCCGACTCGAAGGCCGGCTTCGAGCGGGCGTTCGGCGAATCGACCGCCCCCGTCGGCGCCGCCGTCGCCGGGCCGCTGACGACGGCCCTCGACGGGGCGATCGCCCGGGCCGAGCAGTCGGCCGCCCAGGTGGACACGGCCTCGAGGTCGACGCCCCCGGCGGCGGCCCCGGCGGCCGAGCTGCGGAACGATCAGGCCCTCAAGGGCATCGACTCGCGATCCCAGGAGGGCATCGCGGAGATGTTCCGGCTGATGCGCGGCGGCGGCGAGGACGTCCAGGAGAAGCAGCTCTCCGTCCTCGAGCAGATCCGCGACGGCCTGGGCGGCGGCGACGACGAGTATCCGTTCGCTCTGGAGGGTGGCTGATGGCTGTCGTGAAGGCGGACTGGCTTCCCTCCGGGGGCCTATCCGGGAAGCTCGGCGAATCCTACCGGCCGACCGAGAAGTGGCGGGTCCGCGTCGACAACCCGCGGACCTCGAAGATCGTGATCGCCAACTCCACAGGCCAGGGCTACGGCGTGGCACACTGGGACTTCCCGGCTTGCAAGGCGATGGAGTTCTCCGTCGACCTGGCCGACGATGTCGGGATGCTCTGGATCGTGACCGTCCAGTTCTACGTCCCGCCGAACGGGAAGAAGATCAACTCCACGACCGGCATCCCGGAGGACTTCTGGCAGGCCTCCGGCGGCACGACGAGCGTCCCGGCGTTCCGCGACCGCGACAACGCGCTGATCGTCAACTCGGCCGGCGATCCGATCGAGGGCCTGTCACGCGAGCGCGAGGAGCGCGGCTGGGTGCTGACGAAGTTCTACCCCAGCGATACCTGGATGGCGGACCGCGACACCTACTCCGGCAGCGTCAACTCCGACGAGTGGGACGGCGAGGCCGCCGGCAAATGGAAGGTCTCTTTGAAGTCGGCCGACGAGCGGCAGTCGCAGAAGCTCGACGAGAACGACGAGGAGGGGGCGGTCAAGAAGTACGTCGAGACCAAATGGGAGTTTCGGTTCGACCCCGACGGCTGGCAGCTCAAGCCGTGGGACCTCGGATTTCAGGAGAAGTGCGACTCCAACGGCAACGCGTCGACGAGCGGCACCAACCGAAAGACGATCGTGGGCAAGGACGGGAAGCCCGTCAAGCAACCGGTCGCGCTGGCGAACGGCGTCGCGAAGGCCGCCGGCCAGGCTCCGGACTCGCTCACGTTCAACGTCTACCCGGCGACGGCCTACGGCGCGAAGTTCGGGACCCCGTCGATCGTGCCTGTGTCTTAGGAGCCGTGAAGCATGGATCGGAAGGTTCGATTCACGGAGGACGCCGCCCGCCGCGTCGCCGCGGCGACGCTGGCCTACGAGCGCAGCGGGCGTGATCAGCCGCCGATCCATTTCCGGCAACCAGGCGACGACGGCGGCGAGCCGATCCGGCTCGGGAAGACGACCGCCGTCTGGAACAAGGGCGCGACCGCCACGATCCAACTCTGGGAGGGCGGGACGCCAAACGAGGAGACCCAAAGCGGCACGCTGGCGGGAGTGATCAACAAGTTCGCGACGGTGCAGTCTGGCCGCTGGGTCGCGGTGGCCCGCGGCCCGCTGAATGCCTGGTATCTGATCTCGGCGGAGTGCTGACGAATGGTCCTGCTGCCCTGCTCGTCCTGCTGCTGCACACTACTACCTCCGCCGGCGGAAATTGAAATCGAGATCAGCAGCAGCACATCGCATTTTGGAAGTGTCGTTATAGGACGATACTTGTCTGGCGGATGCGTCGATCCCTCTCCAGAGGCATCGATGAGTGTCTTGATTACGGCGCCAGTGGGAGTTTTCACGCTCACGCCGGCCACCAACCCGAACCCGCTCGAATTACCTGGAACATACTACAAGTACGACGAGTCATACGGAAGCAGTAACGCAGCGCATACATTCTCCGCTGTTTTCAACCCGCCGTTTAGCACAGGGGTGTTTATTACGCCGGCCCTTTTGCGTAGGCGATGGAGCCTCGGCGGCACGCCGCCTACAGAATCGTCTATGCAGGGCAGCGATTGGGGCGACGGGCTTTTGGGTGATTATTGGACCGGGCTCACGAACGTAATCAACGGGGTCGTGTTCGAGACGTATCGACTCCCAAAGGCCGAGGTGGAGGCGACGATAGGACCCGCCGTAGGACAATACTGCCCGTCTTTCAAGAGCATAGAAGTCATCAACTTATTAGGCCGAGACGGTCTTCAGCCGCACACATGCGGCTCGGCCACAACATCGCCCGGAGTCATGCCGCCTATTACGGTGTCCGCTAAGGTCTTCCCTGACTCCGGGACGAAAGCCTTCGAGGAAGCGCAGGGCTGGGGACCAATGTCTTACCAGAATTGGAGATACAACTTCGGCACTTGCTACACGCCAGCCTTCGGCCAACGAGTGCCATTTACTATGACCGGAGTGCTGGAAAACCCAGCAACACCCGTTCTTGTGACGTACACGATTAGTCGGATCACATTCATCTACGACTTGCCCCCTCCTGGCTATGAAACGACGGCTATTGAAATGCCGTCGTTTGGCAGCGCTGCTCCAACGGCTCCGGCATTCGGTGGGGTGTGCCCATGAATTGCAAGTGGGACAACCTGAAGTGCATCCGCTGCGGCGCGACCGCGAGGTCGCCGGCCGCGCGGCGCAACTGTGACGCCGCCCCCCGGCCGGGCCTCGGCGATCACCTGGAGCGGGTCCTCTCGGCGGTCGGGGTCACCAAGGCCCTCGCGGACGCCGTCGCGGTCGCCGTCGGCTTCGACGGCTGCGGCTGTGATGAGCGGCAAGAGGCTCTCAACGAGGCTGGGCTACGGATCGGGATCGGGCACTGACCGTGAGGGGCAAACGATGCCACGGCTGGAAACGAGCCTCGACGAGACCGACGACGACGACACGCCGGACGGCATCGGCGACGACATTCACTGGATGAGAAAACCGAAGGCCAAGGAGGGCCCAACGAATGGCAGGCGATCCGATGACCGCGGTCGTAAAGCGAGTCGTGGCCGAGCATCCAAACCACTCCGCCCGCGGGCTCGCGCGACTGATCGTCGCCGAAAGTAAGGGTGCGATGACGCTCGAGATGGCGAGGTCCCGGATCCGCCGCCAGTTCGGCCAGTCTGGCGCGAAACAACGAAGGCAGGCGACGGCGCCGCGGCCGGCCCGCCAGCCCGGCCACCGGTTCGCGATGCCGGCGTCGAAGGCCGAGCCGTGGACCACGCACGACCTGGGCGTCGTCGGGAAGGTCGGGATCCTCTCCGACATTCACGTCCCGTATCACGACCCGATCGCCCTCCGGGCCGCGGTCGATCACCTGGCCGAGGCCGAGATCGACGCGCTCGTCCTGAACGGCGACACGGCCGATTTCTACACGATCTCGCGCTGGACAAAGGACCCGAGGAAGCGCGACCTCCCGGGCGAGCTGGCCCAGATCCGCGAAACGCTCGGATGGATCCGGCAGACGTTCCCGGAGATCCCGATCGTTTTCAAGAATGGGAACCACGAGGAGCGCTGGAAGCACTGGCTATGGCAACACGCCCCCGAGGTCTCGGCCGAGCCGGAGATGGGCCTCGCCGCGTGGCTGCACCTGGAGCGGCACGGGATGCAGCTCGTCGAGGACCATCGGCCGATCATGCTCGGGAAGCTGCCGGTCCTCCACGGCCACGAGAAGGGGAAGGGGATCTCCTCCCCTGTGAACCAGGCCCGCGGGGCGTTCCTCCGGCTCCATCACACGGTCCTCGAGGGGCACGGCCACCGGACCAGCGGACACTGCGAGCCCGATATGTGGGGCTCGGAGGTCTTCTGCTGGTCGACCGGGTGCCTGTGCGATCTCCGGCCGGAATACGCCCGGATAAACAAGTGGAACCACGGGTTCGCGATTGTGGAGGTTCACGAAGGCGGCGAGTTCGACGTCGAGAACCTGCGGATCACGGCCGACGGGAAGGTCCGGTCGTCGTGAGCCCCTACATCCTCACCGACGCCGACCTCGAGGAGGCCGAGCGGCAGGCCCGGCGGTTCCAAGGGGTCTGGTGGACTGGCACAAGCGGGGTGTTAGCGTCCTGGCTGTTTCACGCCGTCACCACAATCAGGGAGGAGCGAAGGATGAAGGAGCAGCAAGGGGACCGGGTGATGAAGGAGCAGCAAGGGGACCGGGTGAAGTTCGCCACGGGCGCGGTTCGCTCCGGCGACGCGGAGGCGACTCGCTACGATCTGATCTCCCCGATCGGCCTCGAGGCCGTGGCCCGGACCTGCGCCGAGGGGGCGGCGAAGTACGGAGACTGGAACTGGGAGTCGGGGATGCCGGTCCACGACCTGCTGAACCACGCCCTCCGACACCTGTACCAGTACCTCGCCGGCGACCGCACGGAGGATCATCTCCCGCACGCCGCCTGGGGCGTCCTCGCGGCGATTCACTCCGACAAGCTCTGGCCGCACCTGAACGCTGGCACGCTCCGCGGGCCGGGCTGTGCGCGGCCGCCGGAGCCGACGCCGTGAGCCCATTCCTGATCGCCGTCACCGGCGCGATCTACCTCGTCGTCGCCGCCGACCTGATCTACCACGGGAAGACGGGGCTCGGGATCGCGTACCTCGGCTACGCCTTCGCGAACGTCGGCCTCTACCTCGCCGCCCGCTGACTGGACTCGGGCGTGGCCGCTGCCATGCTGGCCGGCGGTTCGGGTTCGGTTCACTCACGCGAAAGGATTCGCCTATGAGGTTTCTTACGGTTTGCCTGTTCCTGCTCTGCTCCTCGGCCGCCGTCGGCCAGGATGTGATCGTCGCCCGTCCCCGGTCGGTCGTCGTGACCGCCCAGGATCATGCGGTCGTCCTCGCCAGGCGCGGGGCCCTGGTGCATTCCGGCTGCGGCCAGTGGGAGGGGATAGGTGTCGGCTTGACTCCGGACGCCGCCCGGAGGGCCTGCTGCTACTTCGGCCGCCGGCCGATCGCCGACGAGGGCGTCGCGTTCTCGCCGATTACCCGGCGCTGGTACGCGGTGATTCGCTACCGCTGACCGGCCGCCGGCTTGCCCCCGGGGGCTCGTCCCCCGGGGGCGCTGGCCGGCGGGAGAGGGCCTCGACGAGCAGCTCGCGGGGATGCGGCGCCGCCCGGCCGAGGATCGCCCGGTCCCCGTAGGCGGCCTCGAACACGGCCCGGGTGTTGCCCAGGTGCAGGTGCCCCGCCCCGCCCTGCTGAAGCTCGACGTCCGTCCCGGAGCCCCGGCGGATCCATTTCCAGGTCCCGGGCCGGACGCCGGCCTTCTCGACGAGCCGGCCGACCTGGGCCGTGAACGTCTCGTGGCTGGCCGGCCACGGGCAGACGAGCGCCCGGGGGCAGGCCGCCAGGGACGCCCGCAGGGCCTCCACGGTGGACGGCTGGAGCCGGCAGGCGATCACCCTGCCGGTCTTGCTCTGCGACCAGACGACCGCCCCGTCAGCCCGGACGGCGTCCACCGGCAGGGCGATCAGGTCGCCCCATCGGAGGCCCGTGTCCCAGGCGACGCGGATCGCGAGATCCCACCAGACGCTCCGGCGAAGGCCGCAGCGGTGCCAGCGCGGCAGGGCCTGGCAGGCAGCGAGGAGCTGCTCGACCTCCGCCCTCTCCCAGGCGACGACCGGCCGGCGGGGGACGCGGACGCTCCGGACGCGGCAGGTCGGCGGGTCGCACAATCCGTCGTCGGCGGCCGCCCGCCACAGGGCGAGGATCTGGGTCTTCTTCGACCGGACGGTCTGCGGGGCCGCCGTTCCGGAGTAGTCGCGGAGGAACGCGGAGACGCTCTGCTCGTCCAGTTCCTCGAGGCGGACGGGGCCGCCGGCCCAGCGCTCGAACAGGTCGGCGGAGATCTGGTACTGGCGGAGGGTCTCCCGGCGGACGTCTCGCAGGAGCCCGTAATCGCGGGCGTACGCCCCGAGCGTGGCAGGGCCGGATCGGCGGAACATGGTGTGCGTCCTGGTGCCCCCCCGTTGGCTGCCTGCCGCTGGAGGGATGGAACCCCGGAGCATCCGTTCCGCCGACGGCCGCTGCAAACACCCCGAATAACCGGATCCGCCGGCCGCCTTCGGTTCCGTAGAGCATCGGTCTACGGAACCGAAGGTTGAAGGTTCGAGCCCTTCCGGGTGTAGTCGGTCGCAGTGAACCGTATGCAGCGGCGCCGCTCGAAGGCAAGCGGCGCCGCCGTTGATTCACCGGGCGGCCGGGATAACCTCGGAGGCCATGAAGATGCCGGTGAAACTACCGCCGAACCGACGCCTCGTCGGAACAGACGAGGCCGCCCAGGTCTACGGATGCACGGTATCGCACGTTCGCGGCATGGCCGGCCGTGGCGAGATCTGGTCGAAGCGGATCTCCGACCGCGTCTACGTCTATGACGCGGACGAGCTGGAGCGGCTGGCGAAAGAACGCGACAAGCTGCGGGCCGCCGGCAAGCTGTGCGGCCGCCGCCCGCGAGGCCGGAAAACGGCCTGAATTTCCGAGGAACGGAATCCGAAAAAACTCCTGTTGACGAATTGGAGATCGGGTGAATATATTCCCGCCCGTCGATCAGGAGAGCCGATCGTGAAACGACTCGATTGGAACGCTTGGATCGTCTGCCTGTCGCTCGTGCGACTGGGGCAGCAACTTGGAACGGATTCCAAACTCGCGCGAACGATCTTCGACCTCGCCGAGCTGCTGCTCACAATTTGGAGATGAGGAGAAAACGCATGACTGGAGAACGCATGCCCGGGGACGCGGAAGCCGACGCCGCCTGTCGCGTGATGCAGGACCTCTACGGCCGGCACCTGCGGCTCGGCGATCTGGTCTGGTGGCGGCTCGACGAATGGCCCGCCGGGCGGACCGCGTCGTCGGTCGTCTGCGGGAGGCGCGACGGCCGGCTGATCGTCGACTACGCCGGCGAGTTGGTGGAAGTCGAGCCCGACCAGATCATGCCCTTCTGAGGAGAGGCAAGGATGCCAATCACCAGCAGACGACCGTCCCGCCAGGACACCGCGCTCCACCGGTCCTTGCACCAGATCGGACACTCGGCCACGCGGCGGGGCCGGCAGTCTTTTCACTTGGCCCGGGCGGCCTGGGCGCCGCTGCGGCGGCTCGACGAGCTGATCCGCGAGATCGACGCCCGCGGCGGGCTGGGGCTGGCGGCTGGCCTGCTGATGAGGGCCAGGACTGCCCGAGACGAGGGCTGGCCGTACCTGTGCGACGAGAGCGGGGAGGTCTGGAAATGAACGCACAGGATCAGCGGCTCGTCCGCTGCATCGCTTGGTTCTCACAGGCATGGAGACAGACATGAAGCCGACACCAATCGGACGGTTTGCTGACACGCCCTCATACGAGGAGTTGCAGCGAGAGGTTGCCCGCCTGCGGCTCACCGACGAGGAGCGGGAGGCAATTGACAGGGTGCGGATCGCGTTCCGCGACATGGATCACAACGACATGACAAGGCAGCAGCTTGAAGATTACGAAGCGATCTGCCACCTACTGGAGCGGGTGCCTCTCTACGCGCAGCCGCAAGCGTTACTCGCGGCAGAGGAGCGCGACGCGGTGAGGTGGGCTGGCAACATGATTCCGTTGATGGCACACAAAGGAGCCGCAGTCGCCTACTGCCACGCGGAGACGCTTCGGAAACTGGACGAACGACTGGGCTGAGAACGCTTGAATTGATCGGGCGGCGAAAGTAAACGCCACCATTGGAAAGGAGCTTGCCGCCGCTCCGATCCAATTCATTGTTCATCGGCGGTTTAGGTTTTAACCATGTTTGTAAGAGACGATAGTTT